>JAEEGK010019828.1_pt1 | contig 14374 bp, 13 predicted proteins | sample 8958771 | NCBI WGS metagenome assembly JAEEGK01 (sample SAMN16246547, study PRJNA631951) | gut metagenome | biome: gut microbiome; feature: rumen; material: SC-attached | host: Bos | place: Iran: Karaj | collected 2018-10
TGGATGAAGGAAAAGGTCTGACATCAGATATTCACTTTCAGACTTCAAAAGCGCCTACGATGGATGCGTCACTGTCGGAGATCTATGCCTGTTCTGTGCCGCCGAAGATGCCTGAGCAGCAGCCGAAACTCATCAAACTGCTGACGAGCAACACGCCGGAGATCTATAAGGCTACCGTTGCCCATGCGGTGTTCCCATCGTTAGGTGCCCATCTGCATCAGGTGCAGTTCCGCTATACCGACAATGTGTTGCATGAGGCCACGCTCATGAATGTGGCGATGGCCGTCACCGGCGGCGGTAAGGGTTGTATCGACGAGCCTATCAATCATATCATGGCCGACATCCGCGAGCGTGATGCTGAGAATGAGCGCAGGCTGAAAGAGTATAATGACGCCAACAATCTCAAGGGTGCCAATAAGGATAAGTTGGTGCGCCCTGATGACCTGGTAATTCAGGAGATACATTCCGACGTGACCCATGCGGGGTTTGTGCAGCGATTGGACGAGGCCCAGAAGCGGTTCCTCTATTTCAAACTGAACGAGATAGAGATGTTCGACCAGCTGAAGAGCAAGCCCGGTCAGCAGTTCGTGATTATCTGTCAGGCTTTTGACCCGGGCAACCGCTACGGTCAGACGCGTGCTGGTTCACAGTCGGTGAGTGCCACCGTCTCTATCCGGTTTAACTGGAACTCGAGTGGTACGATCGAGGCTGTGCAGCAGTATTTCGCGAAGGTGCTGACCAAGGGCCCCATCTCACGCATCAACTTCTGTACGATTCCGGAGCGAGAGATTGGTGCAGAACAACCCATCTATGGCATCTACGACGATGCGTATGACAAGCAGCTGCAGCCCTATATCAAGAACCTGACGAACGCCAGTGGTATCATTGTCTGCAAGCAGGCCAAGCAGTTGGCTCTGAAACTTATCGCTGAGTGTGCTGACTTTTCCAGACTGTCGCAGGACCGTGTGTTTGAGAACCTCTCGTTCCGTGCCAACGTGATAGCCTATCTGAAGGCCTGTGTGCTCTATGTGGCCAACGGTTGTAAGTGGGAAAAGAGCATCGAGGACTTTATCCGTTGGAGCTTGCATTACGACCTCTGGTGTAAGATGCGTTTCTTTGCCGACGGTATCCGTCGGGCAGGGTATGCGGCGCAAGGGAATAGTCGAGGGCCGAGAAACCTGCTGGCACTGCTGCCCGACGAGTTCACGTATCAGGATGCCGTCAATCTCAGACTGAAGGAGGGCAAGACGGCGGAAGGCACCTCGAACATGTTGGCCCAATGGGTCTACCGTAAGTACATATTACGAATTACAGATTACAGTTTTAAAAAGCTAATGTATAAGAGAAATGAACAAGGTTGAATTGAATAAAGACATGAGGTTGAGTCCCCATTTCAGTTTGGGGGAGCTTTGCAAAACAAGTTATCATACGAGTGATGGGAATATCCCTTCGCATGTAGCTATCGAGAACCTTAAAAGGATTTGCGGTTGGCTGGAGATTCTGAGGGAGCGGTATAATAGGAAGTACGGAAATCTATCGCTGGGGCCTGGCCCCGGTGATAGGTTGGGAGAGGAGATTCCCGTATTGATTTCCAGCGGATACCGCTCGGAGCAGGTGAATATGAAATGTGGGGGAGCGAAGGGCTCGAATCACCTGACGGGTTGTGCCGTCGACATCAGGTGTCTGGGGCCTGAACAGATGATTCGCTATGCATGTCTGTTGCTCGACACGGCTGACGAAAACGGTTGGGTGTTTGACGAGTTGATCCAAGAGAAACGCGGCACCACCTACTGGGTTCACTTCGCCGTGCGGCCGAAGGATAATCGCAGGAAGATTCTCTTCGATTGCAGGTGAAAGAAAGCGACTCACGGGGCTTGTCCTCGTGAGTCGTAGGTATGATGTGAAGTTTTTTCTATTTTTGTTGCAGATATGAAGAATTTTGTTTAAATTTGCGGCATCAACTATCGAATCAATTAAAACCAAACGTAAATATGAACATGAAGTTTACAAGAATCTTAACGATGCTGCTGGTGTTGACAGTCAGCGTAAGCTTTACGAGCTGTGACGAGTTTCTCGCCATTTTCGACGATCCTGTGGAGACACCGGACCCTGTGACGCCTCCCGAACCGGAGGAGGAACTTCTCTCTGACCTCAGTTCCGCTCTCGAAGAAGGCGCCATCATTTCCTTCATCTACACTATTGACGACGTGGAATACACCTCCACCTTCAAGAGGGTAGGCGACGAGTTCATCATGCTGAGCACCACTCCTGCCTCCGCTCGCAGCCAAACGAGAACAGATTGGATTCTTGATGATAGTAACACAATAAAAGGTTTGGGTGGTACAGTTGAATATAACGATCTTGAAATGGCAATACACTTTTATGCGCGTCAAAATAATTTTGCAAAACTCGATGTGAACATGTCCGTGGCAACTTGCCAACAGGTGACAAACTATGCTTCTAGTGAGGGAACGGCCCTGAAAATGGTATTAATCAATGACAAAAAAGCCAATACGCAAGAGAAAAATGCGGAATTTACCAGTATTTGGTTGAAGGGTGCGGCAGCAGAAAATAGTAATATGTTGTTGGGCGTGTTATATTATACAAAAGATTCTGATTGGAATAAAGAATATATGAATTCCGTAAAAAATGGTAGTAGGTACCTGCAAATAGACGCCCCAAACAATCATGTTGTCTTTTCGGTGAATGACCATTCCGGATACCTGGTTTATGGAGATGGTGAAGATGTGAAGCCCACTGATAAAGTGGGAGAGAAATCGGGTGTGACAAATACAATATATTATCTGAAGGAGTTTGATGCAGTGGATTACAGGAAACTGTCTTGGGATGTTACCCAACATCAGGTGGTAAAGAGCGACGAAAGTGTCAGCCATTATAATTTGGCTATTTCCCCGCAGACGGGCGTGAACTGGGACGCTGGTACATATGTGGTTAATCAGGATGTAACCATTAACGGCGCTATCAATTGCCATGGCGAAGTGAAACTGATTATCTGTGATGGCTGTACGTTGAGAGTTGAAGGAGAAATTAGAAGTAATAATAATCCATTACACATTTATGGTCAGAGCGAGGGTACAGGTCAGCTGTTTTTGACTTCTCCCCAGTATGGTTTCTCTTCGGTTTCCAATCTTGAGATACATGGTGGAAATATAGAGGTTACTGCTGACCAGGGTAATGAGAAAATAGGTATTACGATGTATGGCGGCAAGTTCTCCACATTAATAAATAGCGCTTACCCCGCTATTTCTGGAACGCTTACCGTTTATGGTGGTAAGGTGACGTCGAGTGCGCCGAATGGCCAAGCCTTCGAGGGTAACTTTGCTAAAGGCGAAGGTGTTACCGATATTATTTTCTATGAGAGCGACAATGGCTCGGACTGGACGGAAATCATAGGTAATGACAGTTCAAAAAAATACTTCGTAGCCGAAAAATACATTATCCCGACAGACAAGCTCAGCGAACCGTCAGATTATAAGCAGGGCGAGAATCCTTTCTGAGGTCATACAGATAACACAGATTTATAGATATGAAAAAAGCGATTATATACAGTATAGCAGCGGTGGCCACGATGATGGCTGCCTGCACCAGCGACGAGACATCGACGCAACAGACTGCGCCCAAGGGTGAGGGCATACCCTTCAGCGCCACCATCACCACAGGCTCACTAACACGTGCCCTTACGGAGGCTACCGACGGGAAGACCATCGATGCCGCCTGGGCCGACGGCGAACAAGTGGCTCTGATCTACGGCGACCAGGTGGACGTGATGGATGTGACGAAAAACGACGATGGCACCGCCACCATCGGTGGTAACCTGACCACCACACCGGACGACGAATCGGCAGTGACGGTGGTTTATCCCGCCTCGGCCGTCGACGCAACGACGAAGGCGGTGAAGGCCGACCTGCTGGCGGCACAGGACGGACTGTTGGCCACCATCGCCAGCAAACTCGACCTGCGACAGTCGAGCGGCGCCACGTTTAAAGTGGCCGCACAACACGCCTCGCTCAACGGCACTGTGGCACTCGCTACCCAGCTGGCCATCGTTAAGTTCTCGTTGCAGAATGCTAAGGGCGAAGCCATCAAGGCCAAGAGCTTCGTCATAAAAGATGGTGCTGAAACACCCAACGTTATCTCCACCGTCACACCCTCAGAGGACGCCAGCGACCTCTATGTAGCTATGCGACCCGCCAGCGCCGCCACCTTTAACTTCGCGGCCGCTGTCGGCACCGATGCCTATACCTATACGAAGACAGGCGTCACCCTTGCAGCTGCTACCTATTACCAGTCGCCCCTGAAAATGACGTTTACAAAACGTTCGGGCGAAATATCGTTTAGCAAGTCTGCCGACAGTCAGACCTGGAGCGTAACGGCCGCTGATAATACCTATCAGTTGGCAGCAACCGTTACCGGCGATGGTACTGTAACCTACTGCGTGAACGACGATAATACCTGCGGGGCGACTATCGACGCTGCGACGGGCGTGGTGACCTTCCTGACCGCAGGCACCGTGACCGTCAGCGCCACCGTTGCTGACAGCGAGACCTACACCTACGCCACGAAGACTGTCACTTACACACTGACCGTGAACAAGGCTGCTGGCAGCATCAGTTATACGACGACGTCGGTGGAAAAGAAATACGGCGATACAGCCTTCACGAATGAGCTGACAATAGAGGGCGACGGCACTGTGAGTTATGAATCGTCGGACACCAAAGTGGCAGAGGTCGACCCATCGACCGGCGAAGTGACCATCAAGGGCACGGGCTCCGTCACGATTACCGCGACCGTTGCCGACGGTACGAACTACACCTACGCCACGAAGACCGCTCAGTATACGCTGACAGTGAATTCTGTTACGGGTAGAGAAAATTATACCATTAATGACGAACAGAACTGGTAATTAACGCTTATAAAAATGAAAACAATGACAAGCAATAAGATATTGAGGAGCATGGCCGCCCTCGTTATCATGGGGGCCATGATGAGCGGCTGCGCAGAAGAGATAGAGAATGTGCAGCCCGCCAATCAAACAGTGATACAGACGACTACTATCAGCCTCGCCGATAACGCCTGCACACGAGGTACTATCGCCTCAGATGGCTCAACAGCCTTCTCGGCAGGTGACCAGATAGCTGTGGTTTATCAGAATACCAACGGCGAGACCGTGAAGGCCGTGAGCGAGGCCCTGACTAGTAACGATTTGTTCCAGGAAGGTGCTACCGCCAAGTTTACTGTGGCACTCACAGATCCGCAGCCCAGTTCAGTTGTGCATTATGTCTATCCCGCAGCAATGACCCTTCCAAGTGAAAATATGACCGAAGAGGTGATAAGCTACGAGTCCCTTGCCACACAAGATGGCACCCTTGCAAGCGTTGCCAACAACCTCGCTCTTGCAGTCTACGAAGGTACGATGTCGAGCGCGGCTATTCTTCCCGGCTCAGCCACCCTTGTGAACATGCTCGCCATCGTGAAGCTGAATACCATCAAGGACGATGCAGATAACGACATCACCGCCAGCATTACAAGCCTTACTATCAGCGACGGCTACATCACCTACACCGTCAACCGTACAGCTGCCGCAGGCCCCATCTACGTGGCTATGCGGCCTGTAAGTAGCGAAGCGACCATTACATTTACTGCCTCCGACGGTACGAAGAATTACGAAAAGAGCGTAACAGGCCAGGAACTCGAGATGAATAAAATCTATCCCATCAACCTGAAGATGAACCCAGGACTGGTAGTCGAAGACATCCATTAATATTGTAAGTTTACACGACAGATGCATATCGCCATAGCAGGAAATATCGGTAGCGGAAAATCATCGCTCACAAGGTTGCTCGCCAAGCATTACGGCTGGGAACCGCGCTACGAGGCCGTGGAGGGCAATCCCTACTTGGAGGACTATTATCGCGACATACAGCGGTGGTCGTTTAATCTCGAAGTGTATTTCCTGAAAGAGCGTTTCCGCGATCTGATTGCTATCTCGCAGACGGACCATACCATCATTCAGGACCGTACGATCTTTGAGGGCGTGTATGTGTTTATGGCCAACAACCACGCGATGGGCAACCTGTCGGATCGGGATTTCGACACTTATATGGAATTGTTTGATCAGATGATGTCGCTGGTGAAGTTGCCCGACCTGATGATCTACCTACGGGCATCGGTGCCCCATCTGGTGAGCAACATCCAACAACGGGGACGCGATTATGAGCAGTCCATACAGTTGGAGTATCTTCAGAACTTGAACGAGCGTTACGATGACTTTATCTATAACAAATACCAAGGTCGTGTGATGACGGTAGAGAAAGACGGTCTTGACTTTATTCGTCAGCCGAAAGACCTTGCCCAAATCATCGACCGTATCGATGCCGAATTTTACGGACTATTCCCTTTAAATCCATAGAATATGCATATAGCAGTAGCAGGAAACATAGGCAGTGGCAAGACCACATTGACCAAATTGCTCGCCCACCGTTACGGGTGGACGCCAAGGTTCGAACCAGTAGACAATAACCCCTATCTGGCCGATTTCTATGCCGACATGCCCAGATGGTCGTTTAATTTGCAGATATACTTCCTGAGCAAACGTTTCAAGGAGGTGGTGGAGATATCAAAGTCGAAGGAGGTGATTATCCAGGACCGTACGATCTTTGAGGATGCCTGTATCTTTGCGCCCAACCTTCATGGACAGGGGATGATGAGCGATCGCGATTTTGAGAACTACTCCGATCTCTTCGAACTGATGATGTCGCTAGTACGTCTGCCCGATCTGATGATCTATATCCGTTCGAGTATACCGACGTTGGTGGCACAGATACAAAAACGAGGCCGTGAGTATGAGCAGACCATGCGCCTGGACTACCTGCAGGGACTGGAGAAACGCTATGAGGACTGGATATCGACATATAAGGGGCAACTGATTATCGTAGACGGTGACCACTGTAAGTTTGGCGAGAATGCTGAAGACCTGAAACAGGTGACGGATATGATCGACGCCAAACTCTATGGACTCTTCCCCATGGAGGGTTAAGGATGATCGCTAATATACACAGACTTATGAAACATTTATTACTCATTTTCGTGATGCTGGCAGCGTCGACTGTCGGTTATGCGCAGGGACCGAATGATTCCGGAGACTATTACAAGGCTGCTGACAATACGAAGGGCGCAGCCTTAAAGACGGCCCTTTGCAGTATCATTTATAACCGCGATGAAGGTGGCTCGCTTAATGATGCTTACAAAGCCCTTTGGACGCACTTCCGGACCACCGATGCCCGAGCAGACGGCACGGTATGGGATATGTACTCAAACAAGCGAGCCATGACCTTTGGCGACGATCAGGACAAGGGTAGCGGCGGCAACAACGAGGGCGAGTATTACAACCGCGAGCATTCGTTTCCCAATAGTTGGTTCGGTGGAAAGGTGATGCCCATGTATACAGACTTACACCACATGTATCCCACCGACAAGCTCGTGAACAACAAACGTGGTAACAATCCTTTTGGTGAGACGAATGGTGAGAGTTATAAGTCGGACAATGACTTTAGCAAGCTTGGCAAATGCACGGTTGAGGGCTATACAGGAACGGTGTTCGAACCCAACGATGAATATAAGGGCGACTTTGCACGTACTTATTTCTATATGGTGACTTGCTACGAGGAGAAACTGGCCGACTGGTATGCGAGCAATCCGGAGTCGCAGCCCACGCTCGACGGTAATGCCTATCCGGGCCTAAGCAACTGGCAACTGGCGATGCTGATGAAGTGGGCGAAGAACGACCCTGTGAGTGAGAAGGAGATCAACCGCAACAATGCCGTTTACGTCATTCAGCAGAACCGCAATCCCTTCATCGACTACCCCGAGTTGGAGCGGTTTGTGTGGGGTGACCTGAAAGATGAGGCTTTCAGCTACGACCATTATTCGACGACGGGCATCATCAGATTGGAAGATTCTTCTGCCGATGGTCAACAGCCTGAAGCGATTTATGCACCCGATGGCAAACGCCTTTATAAACCTCGTAAAGGTTTGAATATCATCAGGTTAAAGAATGGTAAAGTGGTGAAGATAGTAGAAGGTTTGCAAACTTTTGCGAACTAAGATAATGCATGCAAACTATTGCGAATACAGCTGCAAACTATTGCGAATAGAATTATTTGGAAGTATCGTTTATAAGTCGTAACTTTGCGCCATGATTCAAACGTTGACAATGACATCCGGCCTCGGCCTCACCGATCGTGAGTGGTTCCTATTAATAATAGGTATGGTGGTCTACGCCGTGCTCTTCGTGGTGACGGTTCAGAACAGTCGTCGCAAGATGATGGTCATGCACGAGAAGATCCGTACGCTGCAGGAGCTTCAGCAGGCACAGAGCACACAAAGCATAGCTCAGAATGAGACGAAGATCGCTGAGTTGGAGATGCTGCTGAAGAAACTGGGCGACGAGAACTCGCTGCTGCGACTGGAACTCGAGGAGAAGAAAGCCACGCTCGACTATCATAATAAGGTGGCGCGGCTGGAGAATGAGAAACGCGAGCATGCGGAAACCATGATCTTCTCGTCGGATGTGTACCAGAGGATCCAGACTTGCCTGAACAGCGGACGTAGTCTGACGGCGCAGGACTGGACGGAGCTGACCGAGGTGGTGAACAGCGTCTACACGGGCTTCACCGAGAAGCTTTACAGCCTCTACCGCATGTCGGAACAAGACTACCACGTGAGTCTGCTGATCAAGGTGCGGATCCAGCCGAAGGACATTGCGCTGCTGACGGCGCACTCGAAGGAGAGCGTGGCCTCGACACGCAGCCGCCTCTATTCGAAGGTGTTCGGCATGAAAGGCTCGTCGAAAGACTGGGATGACTTTATTTTATCACTCTAAAACGATACGACTATGATTGAGTATTTAGCACAACACTTGTGGCAGATGTGGGCCGTCGTGGCCGTAGTCTGTCTGATCCTGGAGCTTACAGCAGGCGACTTCTTCATCATCTGCTTCTCCATAGGATCGGTATTTGCCGCCATCACGGCAGCTCTGGGCGGCGGTATCTATCTGCAGCTGCTGATGTTTGCCGTGTTCACGCTCATCAGCCTCTTCTGGGTGCGACCCTTTGCCCAGCGCTACCTGCATAAGGGCGAGGACAACCGTGTGAGTAATGCCGATGCGCTGATTGACCGTCAGGGCAGGGTGGTGGAGACCGTCAAGGCCGACGGCTTCGGCCGCGTGCAGATTGACGGTGACATCTGGAAGGCTGTGACCAACGAGCCCGCTGATATTCCCGAAGGCCGGAACGTGCGCGTGGTAGGCCGCGAGAGCACCATTATAACTGTGGTTAGTGAATAATGAAAAAAAATATTAATCAATCAATTTAAATTATGGACATTATGAGTTATGTACTGATTGCCATCGTGGTTTGCGTGATTCTGTTCGCAAAGATGGCCCTTGTGATTATCCCTCAGTCGGAAACCAAGATTGTGGAGCGCCTCGGACGCTACTACGCTACACTGAAACCGGGTATCAACATCATCATCCCGTTTATCGACCGCGCCAAGTCGATCGTGGTGCTGAATCACGGACGCTACCAGTATTCTACCACTATCGATCTGCGTGAACAGGTGTACGACTTCCCCAAGCAGAACGTGATCACCAAGGATAACGTGCAGACGGAGATCAACGCCCTGCTGTACTTCCAGATTGTGGATCCCTTCAAGGCTACCTACGAGATCAACAACCTGCCCAACGCTATCGAGAAGTTGACACAGACCACGTTGCGTAACATCATCGGTGAGCTGGAGCTCGATGAGACGCTGACCTCACGCGACACGATTAATAAGAAGCTGAGCGCCGTGCTCGACGATGCTACCGACAAGTGGGGCGTGAAGGTGAACCGTGTGGAGCTGCAGGACATCACACCTCCCGACTCTGTGCTGACTGCGATGGAGAAGCAGATGCAGGCCGAGCGTAACAAGCGTGCGCAGATCCTGACCTCTGAGGGACAGAAGGCCGCTGAGATCCTGGCATCTGAGGGTGAGCGTACGGCTATCGTCAACAAGGCACAGGCTGCTAAGGACCAGGCCATCCTCGAGGCTGAAGGTGAGGCCCAGGCACGTATCCGCAAGGCAGAAGCCGAGGCCAAGGCCATCGAACTGATCACCGAGGCTGTGGGCAAGTCGACGAATCCCGCCAACTATCTGCTCGCTCAGAAGTATATCCAGATGATGCAGGAGCTGGCCGAAGGCGACAAGACCAAGACCGTTTACCTGCCTTACGAGGCCACGAACCTGCTCGGCTCGATTGGCGGTATCAAGGACTTGTTTAAGGCCGAATAAATTAAAAAAGTACGATTGATTAATACTTTTTTGATGTAATTTCAATCAAAATCCAAAAATATTGTGTATCTTTGCAGCCGATTTGAATTAGACTGTATGGTACACAATATTTTTAAGGGACTGGGCATTGCCCTGATCACCCCATTCAAAGAGGACGGTTCCGTTGACTACGAGGCTCTGATACGTCTGGTTGACTATCAGCTCAGCAATGGCGCCGACTTTTTTTGTATCCTCGCGACGACCGGAGAAACACCTGTGCTCACACCAGCCGAGAAACAGAAGATCAAGGACACCATCGTGGACTATGTCCAGGGACGCGTGCCTATTCTGATGGGCTGTGGCGGTTATAACACCGCCGCTGTGGTGGAGGAACTGAAAAATGGCGATTTCCGGGGTATCGACGGAATCCTGAGTGTGTGTCCCTATTACAACAAACCCTCGCAGGAAGGTCTCTATCAGCACTTCAAGGCCATTGCCGCTGCCACCAAACTGCCCGTGGTGTTGTATAATGTACCTGGTCGTACAGGCGTGAACATGCAGGCTGCCACTACCGTGCGTCTGGCCCGCGACTGTCAGAACATTGTGGCCATCAAAGAGGCCAGCGGTAATCTGGAACAGGTGGACGAGATCATCAAGAACAAGCCTAATGACTTTGATGTGATCTCCGGCGACGACTCGCTGACGTTCCCGATGGTGAGTTGTGGTGCCGTAGGTGTGATCAGCGTCATCGGCAACGCCCTGCCCAAGGAGTTCTCGAAGATGATCCGCTTGCAGATGCGTGGCGAGTATGATCCTGCGCGCAAGATTCATCACCGCTTTACTGATCTGTTCTCGCTGTTGTTCGTCGACGGCAATCCCGCCGGTGTGAAGGCGATGCTCTCGGAGATGGGCTTCATCGAGAATGTGCTGCGTCTGCCCCTCGTGCCGATGAGGATTAAGAATATGCAGCGTATGTCGGAGATCTTGAAGGAGCTCAAGATTTAATATAAGAGGTGAGAGGTAAGAGGTGAGAGGATGATTGAGTCGAAGGTCATACATGAAATCACCCAACTGACGGGTAAGGATGTGCTCTATATAGCTGAAAGGCGCAAGAAGGAGTTTACTTACCCCATCCATAACCATCAAGTATTTGAATTGAACTTCGTGGAGCATGCCCCTGGCGTGCGCCGTATTGTTGGTGACTCCAATGAGGTGATCGGCGATTACGACCTGGTGCTGATCACGGGTCCGGATCTGGAACATGTGTGGGAGCAGAACGACTGCACCAGCGAAGATATCCACGAGATAACGGTACATTTCGATATCGACTTCTCGGAAGATACAATCTTCGGGCGCAATCCCTTCCGTTCGTTGCAGAAGATGATGAACGAGGCGCAGAAGGGGCTCAGCTTCCCGATGGACGCCATAATGAAGGTGTATCCGATGCTCTGCAAGCTGAGTAGCATCAAGGACGGCTTCTATGCGTTTATGCATTTCCTCACGATTCTCTATGAACTCTCGCTCTGTCCCGGTGCAAGGCCCCTGGCCACAAGCAGCTATGCAAAAGTGGAGGTGGCGAGCGACAGCCGAAGAGTGCTGAAGGTGAAGAACTATATCAATCAGAACTATATGAACGAGATCCGTCTGGCGGATATGGCGGATATCGCCGGTATGAGTCCGAGTGCTTTCAGCCGGTTCTTCAAATTGCATACAGGCCGTAATCTGACGGATTATATCATCGACATGCGACTGGGTTATGCGAGCCGGATGTTGGTTGACAGCACCCATTCGATTGCGGAGATCGGTTATAGCTGCGGGTTTAACAACCTGAGCAATTTCAACCGCATTTTCCGTAAAAAGAAGGGTTGCAGCCCCTCGGAATTCCGTGAGAATTATCATAAAACACGCGTTATCGTGTAAAAAATGCACGTTTTTCGAAAAAAGTGCCAAAAACATTTGGTCAGTTCGAAAAAAGTGCGTACCTTTGCACCCGCAAAACAGAAAGGGAAACCTCGAAGATGCAAAATGGGGTTCCGTAGCTCAACTGAATAGAGCATCTGACTACGGATCAGAAGGTTGTGGGTTTGAATCCCGCCGGAATCACAAGGAAGAGAGAAAGTCTGAGGGCTTTCTCTTTTTTAATAAGGTAAGAAAGGAAGATGAAAGTCAGGAGATTAACGATTTGCTTAGCACTCTTTGTGTCGCTTGCTGTCTGCGCCCAGCGCAAACAGATCGGTGAGGCGCGTACCTACCTGAAGAGTGGTAAGAATTTCGATAAGGCAGAAAAACTCATGACCGACCTCCTGAAAGACTCCGCCAACCGCGAGAACAAGCGTATCTATGAAATCTGGCTGCAGAGCGTGCAGAAGCAATATGATCAGGCCAACGAGAAGTTCTATATGAAGAAGCAGCAGGATACAGCCCAGTTCTTCTCACTTGTGCGACGCCTCTTTACCATCGCTTTCCGATTGGACTCTCTGGATGCCCGTCCTGATAAGAAGGGTAAGGTGGATCCCGAATTGCGCAAGGATGTGGCGCGCGACATGAACGGCTATCGCACGAATCTTTTCTTCGGCGGCAGTTATCTCGTGAGGAAAGGTGATTTTAAGAAGGCCTACGACTATTTCGAGACCTATATCGACTGTCGTCGGCAGCCGTTGTTCACTGGCTATGACTTCTTTGAGGAACCCCGTATGGCGGAAGCTGCCTATTGGGCCATGTATAGCGGTTACAGGATGGAAGAGCCGATATTGGCATTGCGCTATCGTGACCTCGCCCTCGGTGATACGGCCAAGCGCAACTGGACCTTGCAGTATATAGCAGAATCGTGGAAGGCATTGAAGGATGACTCGATGTATGTAGCTACACTCTGGCAGGGTTTCAATGAGTATCCGATGTCGCCCTATTTCTTCCCCCGACTGATGGACAACTATCAAAACCAGCCGGAGAAGGCACTTGAGGTGGCAGACAAGGCGTTGGAGACAGACTCGACGAGTGGACTGTTTCTTCTGGCGAAGTCGGTGGCGCTGCTCAAATTGGAGAAGTTTAAGGAGAGCCTGGACTATTCGGATCGTATCATTCTGCGCTATCCTGATATGGCCGAGGCCTATTTTAATGCGGGTACGGCGTATGTGAACATCGCATTGTCAATGGATACTCAGCGCCAAAAGAAACAGATTAAGAAAATGTACCAGAATGCGATGACTTATATGGAGAAATACCGCTCTCTGGCACCTGGTGCTGAGCAGAGATGGGGACCCGCTCTCTATCGTATCTATTTCAATCTGAACATGGGAAAACAGTTTGATGAGATAGATAAAATCTTAAAGAAACAAAAAAGTTAGCGCTTTATTGATCATCTTTGCGAAATTCTTCGTACTTTTGTGTTTTGGAATTATATAGTATAATCTAAAACAAATAAAACGAAGAATTATGGCAGATAACGCTCAATTGATTGCTCAGTGCGAGGCACGTGCAAAAGAATGGTTGGCTCCCGCCTTTGATGAGGAGACTAGAAAGGAAGTTCAGGCCATGTTGGATAACCCCGACAAGGCTGATCTGATTGATGCTTTTTATCGCGATCTGGAGTTTGGTACAGGTGGTCTGCGCGGTATCATGGGTGCCGGCACGAACCGTATGAACAAGTACATCGTGGGTATGGCCACACAGGGCTTTGCCAATTATATCAACAAGGCATTCCCCGGCAAACAGACATCGGTGGTAGTAGGTCACGATTGTCGTAACAACGGACGTATGTTCGCTGAGACCGTAGCCGATATCTTCTCGGCCAACGGCATTAAAGTGTATCTCTTCGAGAGCCTGCGTCCGACACCCGAGATCTCATTCGCCATCCGTCAGCTCGGCTGTCAGGCTGGTGTGAATGTGACGGCATCGCACAATCCCCGCGAGTATAATGGTTACAAGGCTTACTGGGATGATGGTGCTCAGGTGCTGTTCCCGCACGACAAGGGTATCATCGACGAGGTGAACAAGGTGAAGATCAGCGATGTGAAGTTTGAGGGCAACAAGGACCTCATCATCCCCA
>JAEEGK010019829.1_pt1 | contig 14374 bp, 12 predicted proteins | sample 8958771 | NCBI WGS metagenome assembly JAEEGK01 (sample SAMN16246547, study PRJNA631951) | gut metagenome | biome: gut microbiome; feature: rumen; material: SC-attached | host: Bos | place: Iran: Karaj | collected 2018-10
GAAGTAGCAGCGTACGTTATAATCGGTTTTTACGTAACCGAAGGGTAGGTTTTGCCAATCTATATTCATAGTATTTATTCTTTTAAGATTATAAAAAAAAGTGGTCCCACTTGGGCTCGAACCAAGGACCCACTGATTATGAGTCAGTTGCTCTAACCGACTGAGCTATGGGACCAGATTTCTGCTTTTTGAAATCGGTTGCAAAGATACACTTTTTTTTTCAATCAACAAAAAAAACTTTTCTTCACCGACCGAACGACTACAATCACAGCCTATTCGGGATAATATTCAGCGAAAGAATGGTCGTCATACATCACAATCATCTTCACTACTTTCTTCTTCTTTGGCATCGACTGCGAAGGGTCAGAGACCAATATTGGTGCTTCTGTCGAATTATCAGTGCTTTGCCCCTCGTGGACCACCTGTTCTTTTTGTGCCGGCATGGGAGACGAGGTAGACTTGGCCTCGCTTGTGGGCATAATAGGCGATTCAACTTTGGGGGTGACAGCCTTGGCAGCCGAAGGCGTGGGCTGCTGGACAGGAGCGTACACAGAGGTTGGTTCCTCACTCACTGCAGGCGCCACTTCTGGCCTTTCTTGCGACGAGAACAGGTCAAATTGCTCTGCCTCACCCTTCGATACAGGAGCCTCGGCGTCACGATTTTTCCTTTCAGGCGCATTCAAAGGCACGCTGGCATACATCTCCCCCATCCCAAACATCAACCAATTAATATTCACTTCTGGCCAACGCTTGATAACTTTCATAACAAAATCCAAACTCGGATTGTTTCTCCCAGACAGAATATGCGACATGCCGCTGGGCTGAATCCCAATTTCTTCGGCAAACTGCCTTGCTGTAACATTCTTTGCCTTTAGCAATAAATTGATACGATCTACCATATATTGATACATTATATATTAGAGTATATCGAAAAATTCAAAATAGTAATCTACATTTCATCCATCACTTTAAAATCTTAAATTCTCTAATTCTTGATTAATAAAACTCACCATAATCACAACTAACACCTTTATTACCTTTCCTTACAACAACCCAATCTCCTTGCGCTATTCGACATCTAACCCCAACCTATCGCTCTAGAACGAAAAGAAACTTGTATTCCAATTTACCCCAAATCACACCATATTTGCACAATCTCTCACTCAATCTAAATACGTATACCCAAAGAAAAACTTCCAAAACATATACATCTTTCTCACTTGACAAATTTACAAAAGTAAATCATCGAAATAATTTACAAAAGTACACAATTATTTTGATATATTCTGATTTATTTTTGTAAACTTACAAATGTACACATACTAATATATAATGATATACTTTATATTATTATATATATAATCGTTCATTATCAGAATAATAACAAATATCTAAGAGTCCCAATCAATATTAATGCGAAATTATTCGATTAATAGTTTATATTATATTAGTTAATTATCTGATTTTAATAATACTACTATAATCAAATACATTTATTCCTCCTTATTTTCTTATTATTACAAATATTCTCGTATTACATCTGTAATATTTACATTTGTTATCTATAATTTACAAGTGTATTTACATATATAATATGATTATTTTACAAAAATAACACGTTCTTTATTTTCCAAGTATCTTTAGCCATAGCATAACTATTACGTGATTCTGCACCTAAATAATGAACAAAACATCATAATTCACCCATTCCAGAAAAATCAATATTCGTCCCCTCCTACTCTGTTCAATCAATATATCCAATTCTCAATGTTAAAGGCTATTTAACAATTTAGTCTCAGCGCTCCAAGATTTCATCATATTTCCTCACTGCAGAAGCAGCGCCTAAGGCCGACCTCCGCTCCGTCTTCGATTCTTCTTCGCTCCATCATCGAATACAAAAGCGAAGAAGTAGTATTAGAGTTTACTTTTTACAATAGACATCACCCCTATTCATAGCCGATACAAAGCAAAGGTATGACCAATCCATCTAAATATTGAATCTGCGGATATAGTATAGCACGCCGCCATAGGCAGCGTGAATGGTAAAAATGAAAGTGACTTCAATGCGAGGGATATACCTATTCTATCCTAAGGATAGAATAGGATCAATCATAATTGGGACTGGGCAGAATAGTGGAAATGACGAGAAATACACTTTTCCTCCTAAAAAGACAAAGAAAACATACAAAATGTAATTATTCAAAATAATTTATGTATATTTGCATCTTGACAATAAGGTAAATTCACAATAGCAATACACACAAACACAGACCAATAGAACCGATAACATTATGAAAGAAGAGACTAAGAAAAGTTGGAAGACCAGTAATTACAAGTGGAAATACTTGAAGTTGGCAATTATTTATTTTACAACTCCAAGCAATATTTACGAGATAGCACACAAGACTCGAGGAGCAAATATGCGTGAGCGGATAATCCGTGGTCGACTGGTGGAGGAAGGTGTGTTGAGGCGCGACAAGGGAGATACCAAATCGGACATAGACCTTGAAAACAGCCATATTTGATCTGGGGATTGCAAGAAAGTCGTTAGAAAACAAACTAAATAATAAGTTAATCAAATTATAAAATCATATTAGTCATGAAAAAAGCCGTCGTAGCCGTCTGCATCGTCATGTTATTTGCAACCGTGGCAGCATCTTGCACCCATCACACGTGTCCCGCATACCGTGGTTCGATTGCCGAGGTAGTAGAATAACATCCGCACAGAACGAGATCTGCAGAGCCTTATCCCCTGAATCGGGAAAAGGCTTTGCTTATTTATCCCCATCACGCTATCGGGGTTATTAACAGGTACACCCCATCTGCCTTTCGGTCGACTTTTCAATTGATCCTACTCTATTTTGGTCTGTCTCCTAAGTCATCTTGAGGAGGCAAATCAATATAGGTAGGTTCCGAAAATAGGCTTAAACGGACGTAAGTCCACTGGACTTCCTTAATCCTATGGGAAATAAATATTGCTAATCAACGCGTTTCTATTGAACGAAAAGCCCTGACGGGCTATTATTAGAGGTTGCCTATATATATTCCTGCCACAATGTCTTATTTTCTTTCCAAAATCGTTCTGGCGAAAAATCAGGGCATGGACGACATTTGATATCTTTTATCTTAACACCACTGATACTAGACAATGGCCATATTGTCTCCATACGATAATTATGACCCAAAACATACCATACATAATCCTTCAACACCAATCCTCGTGGCTCAAAGCAATCTTGTTTATAAGGAATGCTCTGTTTGAAATCATCAGCGAGAAAAATTTGGCTGATTGAGAATAAATATATACCTTTGCACTAAGATTTGTTACGTAATACTTATTATATATGACTGAAAAAGATGGCATTTATATTAGGAGAGGAGCAGAACTGGATATCTTCCAAACACCCAACTCTAATATTTATCATTATATAATTAACTATGCCCGCAATCCCCAAAATGGATTGGATATTCAATTAAGAGGTGGCTATATAAATATCTATTATCGGGGTGGTAATCTTTTAAAACTTTATTTTAATGGAAAGGAAGCGCTTCAACCAGATTCTTTCGACAAATGGTACTTTTACCAACCAACAAAAGAAAGTGTTTTGACTAAAACCGACATAGAAAGACTTTGTAAAGCCGAATTCGAAGCGTGGTATAAAGAAACAAGCGAGAAACCTGGTAATAAGTATAATCATTATAGATACATATATTCTAATTTTGAAAAAAATAGACGAAAGGCTATTGAAATAAAGGGTATATTGAAGGATAAAAAGAATGATTTGTTATCGCGCTTGCAAAAAAGCACGGAATACAGTGAGATTGCTTCCATTATGGAGGAGTTGAAGACAACAATGGATAATTGGAAAAAGAGTATGAAAGAAACTGGACGACGCGATACTGTATCAGGAGAACGTGTTGTACAGCACTACATTTCATTGTTTAACAAAGAATATGACAAAGATACAGATTATCTTGTACTAGACTTAGAATATGCAATAAGTTCCCATGCTTTTTATCGGGATGATAGAACTCCTAACAAACAACCAAGAATCGATATTGTCGCCATAGAAAAAGGAACAGGGCAATTGTATGTTATGGAGCTGAAATATGGGATGGGAGTTGTTGATGGAAATGCAGGTGTGGATGTTCATTATAGTGATTATCTCAATACGGTGGGAGATGATGAAAAATGGATGTATTTTTGGGATGACATAAACACTCTTCTTGCAGCAAAAAAGGAACTTAACTTCTTTCTCGATAAAAATAAAGTTGTATTGAAGAAAGAAAAACCAAAATTTGCATTTATCATGAAAATGCAAAATAATACCGATAGGATAGAATTTACCAATGCCATTAAATCATCGGATTATATTCCAGATAATGTACCCATTCTTTTTTTACCCAAGGAAAAGGATGAAACATTTTTTAATCCAATACCAAGTGGTCTAAAGTTGTCTAAAAAACACTTACAATGACCATCACCATTCATCGCGGAATTAACCAGATTGGTGGGTGCATCACGGAGATTGCATCCGCCGCTGGTACTAAGATACTGATTGACCTCGGGCACAATTTACCTGATGGCGACGACCCTTCGGAAGACAAATATGACAACAGTGCTAATTTGTCAGCCTTGCTGGACGGCGTAAAGGCTGTGTTCTACACTCATCCGCATGGCGACCATGTTGGCTTTGAGACTAAGGTGTCAGAAAAAGGTATAGCTCAGTACATCGGCCATCTAAGCAAGGATCTTATGCTGCTTCTCAAAGGACACCTAGCTTATAGAGGCAATCCTAAATACAAGGCCGAGTTAGAGGCTTTTAAAAAATTCCACACCTTTGAGGCAAAAGAGAAGAAAAAAATCGGCGATATATTGATTACCCCATATTTTGTAAGTCACTCGGCTCCGGACGCATATATGTTTTTGATAGAGTGTGACGGGAAAAAGGTGCTGCACACCGGCGACTTCCGCGAACACGGCTATCGAGGAAAGGGGTTGATGCCAACAATTAATAGCTATATTGCACACCGCAAAATAGATGTTCTTATCACCGAAGGTACTATGCTTAGTCGCGACGACTCTCGCCTAATGACGGAGAATGAACTCAAGTACAAAGCCATAGATTTTTTCCGACAGCATCGGAACCTCTTTGTCATGTGTTCCTCAATGGATGCCGACAGGTTGGCCTCGTTTTATCAAGCAGCACAAGCTGCGGGTAAGATGTTTGTGGTGGATGGATTTCAATGGAAAGTCCTTGAAACTATCGAGAATACTCTTGGAACAAAAAGCGGCCTCTACCGTTTCCCCAAGCGCCGATACTTTGATAAACACATGGATAATATACGGAACGCCTCGCAGGCAAATGGATTTGTTATGATTGTGCGGAACAATAAGCAATGCAGGGAATTCATCGAGGCTATTTATCCTACACTTGACCCAAAAGAAACATGTTTTCTCTACTCGCAGTTTTTAGGCTACATATTACCGACACATTCGGCATTCCAACAAAGAACATACGATTTTGTGCATTCCCACGAATGGCATATTGACTATCTCCACACTTCAGGTCACGCATCGCGCGAAACGATAGCTGCTGTTTGCACTAAGGTTAATCCTCGAATAGCCATCATTCCAATCCACCGCGATGCCAAGAGCGACTTCCGTAGTCTTGATATTAGTCAGGAGCTGAAGAACAAAGTTACTACTGAGAGCACCTCAATTCAGGGCATAGACATCATCATTAAATGAAAATTCTCCATATCTCGGACACTCATAACAAGCACCGAGAACTTGGTGTTATGCCAAAAGCTGATGTGTTGGTACACAGTGGCGATTTCACCTTGGGTGGTAGCGACATGGAAGCACTCGACTTCCTCGAATGGTTTTGTGACCAGCCTTACAAACACAAAATCTTCATCGCTGGCAATCACGATGATTGCATGATTGGTGCCCACTTGGAAGGGCTGCCAGAGAATGTGCATTATCTGCACGACAGCGGTGTCACTATCGACGGAATGTCATTCTACGGTGTTCCGATGCTGGCAGAGTTCATGGATGGGGAAATGAAAATCAAGGAGAATTACGACCTTATCCCCGGCAGTATTGATGTGCTAATCACGCATCGAGCACCACTTGGTATTCTGGATAGTACCGATAATAAAATACACTATGGCAGCCCATTGCTGTTAAATAGAGTTTCCGCACTCAAACCCAAGATGAACCTCTTCGGCCATACTCACGATGCTTATGGAACAACCTCTTGGAATGGAATAATATTTAGTAATGCCGGAGTTACTGACTGGAAATATAACATACGGTACACCCCGCGGATAATCCCAATCGGTCATTAGGGTTTAACTATAGTTGGACAAGTATTATTAATCTATTTCGAGATTTATATGGTCTCGACAAGGGTGTCTCAAAAGTCCCCAACGGGGACGACAGAACACAGACAGGGGTGTAAACCCCTGTTCGAATGGTAGAAAAGCGAACCCTGAAGGGGTGACACACCGTATGATGCCGACATTCTTTCGCCCCTTCAGGGCTTTGCTTTATCGTCTATAAGTACTGGGCTTGCGCCCCCGCCTATTATCTTTCAGTCCTTCGTACTTTTTAAAAGGCAAAAAACCACGCCTTTGGTCTTTCAGGCACTTGTCAAAACATCACATTGTTTCACCGGACCACAAGACGGGAGGTGCTTGTGCCGCGGGCGGAGGAATAATGCAGCAGATACACCCCGCCGGGCAGGGCACTCACATCAATCGTTGTCTCTGAGGAGGACACTTGGCGACGCATCACTTGCCGTCCCGTCACGTCAAACAACGAAAGCACACCATCGGGACTGGGCAGCGACACGGCCACACGTCCCCAAGCCGGATTGGGCGAGAAGGAAGGCATGGCGGTGACGGCGTCCTGAACACCCTCGCCGTTCTTCCACATCCGCACCCCGTGAAGCTCAAACAACACATTGCTGGCATCGGGCTGGACACGCATGCGCACCGCTATCCTGACAGGATTGCCCTGATAGTATTCCGAAAGGTTTATCGGCTGGGTGCTGACAACATCGTTGGAAGCAGGCAGCGTGCTGATTTCCACAAAGTCGCTGTCCTCGACTCCCCCCTGCGAAACCTCCACAGTGATGATGGCTTTGGATGGTGTCTTGTGGGTGAGTTCAAGCCATACCGACTGGTCCCAGGTTGTGGACAGCAGCGGTCCCACTATCGAGTCATAGCCCTCAGGGCCTTTCGGGGCACCCTGCTCCAGCCATCCCGCATGCGTGGGCAGCGAAGCGTCGCCCGCTGCCGCGCGCACCACGCTGTCGCAGTCCGTAAGCCAGGCAGCAAGGGCCGGCGGCATACCGTCCACCGTCAAGACACCCTTGTCCGAATAGCCCAGGATGGGCGGCACACGGTCGTCCGCACTCACCACTGCAAAACCGCCCTCCTCGAAGGCGAACAGATATAGATACTCATAAGGTGACTTCAGCAGCTGCAGCTGGCCTGCATCCCGATGCAGAAACGCCGCACGGCATCCCGCAGCCCCTGCCGACACCGGAGCCGCATTGGCCGCAAAACAAGTCATCAATGCAAAAACAAAGAATAATAAACATTTATGCATAACAATCAATATAAAATTCAGATTATAAAGATAACAAAAAAAAGCAAATAACCGGACACAGGGACAAAAAAAACGACAAATGCAATGCATATTGTCGTTTTTCCGTACCGCATACCAGAGTCGAACTGGTGATCTACTGCGTGAGAGGCAGTTGTCCTGGACCACTAGACGAATGCGGCTTTTCAGGTGATTTCCCTTTCGAAATCGGGTGCAAAAGTACAACTTTTTTCCGACATGGCAAATTTTTTGCAGCATTTTTTTAAACTAAATTCTGCTACACACTAAGCACCAGTCAGTTGCTAATAACATTTTTTCTCCAAACTCCCCCTCTGTGGGCTGCAAAAATGACATATTCATCCCCCATTTTTCCAAAAATCAGCCCCATGAAAGAGACATTGAAAAATGGAGAATGGATTGATTGCGGATGCGATTTGTCATTCCGCGGAGTTCCAATCTCAAATATCTTTTCACAAACCACAGATTTCACTTTGTCATTTTTGGGAGAAGTGTAGCAACTTCCAAAACGAAAAAAGGAAGGAACAGGAGACTCATAGATGCCTTCTTTTTCCATACACGACAGTGAAGACGTTGCAATCTTGAAAGCTGTTGGCGATTCTCCCATTGTAACGTTATTTCCTAAAAAACCTAAAAAACGAATCCTTCGGACGAGCTTTTCATCTCACAAAAAACACTATAACCACTTGCAAATAAACATATAAGATACACATTTTTTTGAACATACAAGAAAAAAAAGTGAAAAAGTGACAAAGTTAACCATATACTTTTTGAGAAAAGAGGGGATAAACACGCTATTATATAAGGTATCTATTAATATGTTTCATTATCCCAACGTTTTAGCGAAAAAACACTGATTTCACTTTTTCACTTTTTCACTTCTATCCCCTGTTTTGAAAAAATTAGCGATTTGTGACATTTTATTGATGAAAAAACGCGTTATGCGCGGGAATAGTCGTACTTTTGCATCGTCAAATAGCGGTGAGTACCGCCCTTTTGCCCTCGTTGTTCGCTCGTTCTGGGGTCGTTGTTGGTTCGATTCCTGGAACGAAGGAGCAACGGGAAAACCAGCAGGGTACAACCTCCCGTTCCACAACAGCGAGACTAAGGACCTCGGGAATGGGCTAAAACAAAAGCTATGGGTGATTGAGAATTGAGAATTGAGGTTACCTCCTGGTTTCGGTCGCGGGGTTTCTTATTGCAAAAGTGAAAAAGTGAAAAAGTGAAATCGGTCGATTTTGTGAGGGACAAAATCGAAATGCCTTACAGCATGCGGGCGGCTGGGCGTTGACTTCTCCGTTGCACTATCGATGCATTGTCTCTGGCAATACGTCTTCACTCTTTCGAGGCGTGGGCTGCAAGGCAGTGGCGCCCTTCAATACAGGAAAGTTACAGCCTCCTTGTCGGATTCAATTCCGTATGTATGACGGAGAACGATAGTAGAAGGATGCTGTAACGATACAGGATTGAACGACCTCAGAGCAAAAAAACGCTCTCTGAATTCGTTAATTCGTGAATGTGCTAATTCGTTAATCGATTCACGCGGTATTTCTCCACGTATCTCTCGAATCACAAGTATTATCTATTCGTGTGATACGTGTGATACGTGGAGACTGCAATCCGACTAATACACTCAAGCCATATTGTGGAAGACGTTGACTACATCGTCGTCGTTTTCGAGGCGTTCGATGAGGCCGTTGACGTCTTCCTGCTCCTCGGGCGAGAGTTCGCGCATGGAGAGGGGGATGCGCTCGAACTTAAAGGACTTGATTTCGAAGCCGTGGTCTTCGAGGTACTTGGAGATGGGGCCGTAGTTTTTGAAGTCGGCATAGATCATGATCTCGTCTTCGTCGCGGAAGACCTCGTCGATGTCGTAGTCGATGAGCTCGAGTTCGAGTTCGTCCATGTCGATGCCCTCTTTGTAGGCGACGACAAAGGAGCATTTGCGCTCGAAGAGGAAGTCGTTCATGCCCATGGTGCCGAGTTCGCCTTTGCCGCGGACGAAGGCGGCGCGGATGTTGGCGACGGTGCGTGTGGGGTTGTCGGTGGCTGTTTCGACGACGAAGGCGGTGCCGTGAGGCCCTTTGCCGTCATAGACTACCTCTTTGTAGGCGGACTTGTCTTTCTCGGTGGCGCGCTTGATGGCGCGTTCGACGTTCTCTTTAGGCATGCTCTCGCTCTTGGCGGTGGCCATGAGCAGGCGGAGACGGAGGTTGCTGGAGGGGTCGGGGCCGCCGGCAAGTACGGCGAGTTCGATTTCTTTTCCGATTTTGGTGAAGGTGCGGGCCATGTGTCCCCACCGTTTCAACTTGCGTGCTTTGCGATATTCAAACGCTCTTCCCATAAGTATGATATTATAATTTGTTGATATGTTTATACGTTGATATGTTTATACGTTGATATGTTTATACGTTGATGTGTTAACGTGTGAATGCTTGATTGTTTGAGTAATTTGACTGCGCCAGCCACTCAAGCAATAACACAATCAAGCATTCAGGCAATTACTCAATTCTCAACTCTCAATTCTCAATTCTCAATTATTCAATTCCCATTTTTGACAGGAACACTGTGCAGTCTTCGAAGGTCTTGAAGGTGTGCTCTTCGGGGACGAGGGAGGGGATGACATTGAGTGTGCGGAGCATGTACATGGGCTGCGGCTGGATGATGGTCATGAGTACGGTGATGCCGCGTGCCTGGAGGTCTTTGATGGCTGTCTCCATGGCGTAGAGGCCGGACTGGTCCATGAAGCTGACGAGTTTCATGCGGATGATGACTACTTTGGCATCGGAGGGCACGTCTTCCATCACCTCTTTGAACTTGTTGATGGTGCCGAAGAAGATGGGACCGTTGAGACGCTGGATGTAGATGTGGCGGCGCATCTCGTCGGTGATGCCGCCTTCATCGCCCCAGGGGAGGGACTTGTCGAAGTTGGGCAGGCCGGGGTTGGGCAGGCCTTTGCGCACATCGGCGGAGGTCATGGCGGAGGAGCTGTAGCCGCCTTCGACAAGGTCGCTGGCGCGCTTCATGAAGAGGACGCAGGCGATGACCATACCGATGCCTACAGCGGTGAGGAGGTCGACGAATACGGTGACGAGGAAGACAACAATGAGCACCACGGCGTCGGCCTTGGGGATGCGCAGCAGGTCTTTGAAGCCTTTGAAGTCGATGATGCCCCAGCCGACGGTGATGAGGATACCGGCGAGCACGGAGAGGGGCACGTACTTGACGAGACCGCCCAGACCGAGGAGCACGGCGAGGAGGAGCAGGGCATGAACCATGCCGCTGAGCTGGGTGCGGCCACCGCTCTTGACGTTGACGACGGTACGCATGGTGGCACCGGCACCGGGAAGTCCGCAGAAGAGACCGGCAACGGCATTGCCGATGCCCTGTCCGATGAGTTCCTTGTTGCTGTTGTGCTTGGTCTTGGTGATGTTGTCGGCCACGACGGAGGTGAGGAGGGTGTCGATGGATCCGAGACCGGCGAGGGTAAGGCCGGGAATGACGGCAGCTTTGAGGACAGCGAGCCAGTCGACGGAGGCCATATCAAGCCCCGCTTTGGCAAAGAAGGGCATGGGGAGCCCAGAGGGAATATCGCCGATGATGTAGCGGGTGTCGAGATGGCAGAAGAGGGATACAACAGTCATGACGACGAGGGCGACGAGGGTGGCGGGGATTTTCTTGGTGAGCAGCGGGAGGAGGTAGATGATGGCGATGGTGCCCAGTCCCAGCAGCAGGGCGGTGATGGAGATGCCCTGCGAGACGGCATGGGGGATGCCCATGAGGAGGTCGACCATGGTGCCGGAGCCTTTGAGTCCCACAAGGGGATAGAGCTGCTGCAGGATGATGATGACGCCGATACCGCTCATGAAGCCGGAGAGGACGGGATAGGGTATGTAGCGGATGTATTTGCCCAGCTTGATGATGCCGAAAAGGATTTGGAACAGTCCGCAGAACAGTCCGGCGAGGGACATGCTGATGAGGACGTCGGCAAGGCTGCCGCCAGGGGAGGCCCATACGCCGCCGATGAGGGTGGCGGTGACGACGGTCATGGGACCGGTGGGTCCGCTGATCTGGCTGTGGGTGCCACCCAAGAGGGCGGCGAAAAAGCCCAGCATGGTGGCTCCGACTATGCCCGCTAGGGCACCCATGGAGGCTGCTGAGGGGTCGTTGACGCCTCCGAAGGCCTGTATGCCGAAGGCTAGTGCAAGTGGCAATGCGACGATACCAGCGGTGATGCCGCCGAATAAATCGCCTTTGATGTTGTTGGTCTCTATGAATTTCATTGTTTTAAATTGAATATGTTATCTTGAATGTGTTAATGCGTTAATGTGTTAATGTGTTAGTCGATTAACGAAATATTAAAATGCTACTCATCGTTTTACTACTCGGCAGACGGCGTGGCCGCGGGCCAGGGTGAGGCGGAGGGTGTAGGCGCCTGCGGGGAGGTGGGAGATGTCGAACCGCTTGGTGTCGGCAAAGGTGGCCACCCTGCGGCCAAGGTAGTCGTAGACCTCCACCTGGTGGACATCATAATCGCAGTCGATGCTGACAGTCCCTTGGGTGGGATTGGGGTAGACTTTGACGGCAATCACGGTGTCGACGCCCGGGACGGCGATGTCGTTGCGGATGGTGAGGAGCAGTACGACGGTGCTGTCGCAGCCTTCGACCGTTTGGCCGTAGTAGTAATATTCGCCGCTCTGGGTGTAGGTCTGGCCGTTCCAGATGTAGCTGCTCTCGGCTGAGGCCTCGAGGGTGTCAGTGACGCTATAGTTGACGGTGAGGCTGAGATGGACGAGGCTGTCGCACCCATAGACCGAATGGGCGAGATGGGTGGGAGCGGTGGTGGAGACGGTGTAGAGCGAGTCGAACCACAGGTAGCCGTCGCAGGCTGTTACGTTGTCGGTGGTATCGTAGGAGGGATGGATAGCAAGGTGGAGGGTGTCGACGCTGCTGCACCCGAAGGCATTGCTGTAAGCGTGGGTGTAGACCCCCGAGGAGGTGAGCAGCTGCCCGTTCCAGAGATAGCTGTCGCAGGCTTGTTGGTCGATACTTGTGTAGGTGCCGTTGTCGATGGTGAGGTGGAGATGGATGACGCTGTCGCATCCCACAGCGTTGGTCAGTACCATCCGCGAGGTGGTGTCGTCCCAATAGTAGATCTCACCGTTGATCCACACGAGGCTGTCGCAGGCGGTGACAACATCGGTGGTGTGGCTGCTGTAGTTCATGGTGAGGTGGAGGGTGACGATACTGTCGCAGCCCTGGCTGTTGAGCAGGTAGACGACAGGCGTGGAGGTGCTGGCGGTGTAGGTGTTGCCATACCAGGTGTAGCTGTCGCAGGCGGACTGGATGTCGACGCCGGTGCTGCTGTGGTTGAGGGTGAGGTTGAGGGTGACCACACTGTCGCATCCCTGACTGTTGAGGAGAGTGTACTGTGCGGTGTTGTTATCGTCGGTATAGGCTATTCCGTCAATCCAGAAGAAACCGTCGCAGGCCACCTGGTTATCGATGCCAGTGTTGCTGTGGTTGACGGTGAGGTGGAGGGAGACGACGCTGTCGCACCCCTGAGCGTTGCGGGTGAAGTAGGCGGGCTCGGTGGTGCTGGAGGTGTAGGTGACACCGTGCCAGGTGAAGCTGTCGCAGACGGAATGGGTCTCGACGCTGAAGTCGCTGTGGCGTATGGTGAGATGGAGGGAGACAACGCTGTCGCACCCGGCGGCATTGGTGAGGAAGACCATGGGCGAGGTGGTGCTGGAGCGATAGGTCTGCCCGTTCCATATAAGGCTGTCGCAAGCGGTCTGGACATCGGTGTATAGACTGCTGTTCAAAATGGTCAGGAAGAGGGTGTCGACGTTGGTGCAAGAGGAGTAGAGGCCGTGGTCGTAGGTGTAGACCCCGCTGCTGGTGTATACGCTGCCGTTCCAGTTATAGCCGTCGCAGGCGGTGACATGGAAGGAGGTGTCGTGCTGGGTGTTGATGATCAGGTGGAGGGTGTCGGTGCTGGGGCATCCGGCTGCGTTGTTATATTGGTAGGTGTAGACCCCATCGAGCAGGTAGGTGGAGTCGTGCCAGGTGAAGCTCTCGCAGGCCGCCTGGTGGTAGCTGTTGTGGGTGCTACGGTTCACGGTGAGGATGAGGTTCACGGAGCTGTCGCACCCTTCGGCAGTCTGGGTCACAAATATCGGGGTGTTGGTGCTGGAGGTGTAGGTGACGCCGTGCCAGGTGTAGCTGTCGCAGGCGTTGATGTTCTCGGTGACAAATTGCGAGTGGTTGATGGTGAGGTGGAGGGTCACCACGCTGTCGCACCCGGCGGCATTGAGCGACTGGTAGGTGGGGGTGTTGGTAGATGAAGAGTAGGTGGCGTTGTGCCAGGTGTACTGGTCGCAGGCGGTGACGGCTTCGATGAGGTGGTCGCTGTGGTTGACGGTGAGGTGGAGGGTCACCACGCTGTCGCACCCTGCGGCGTTCTGCTCGGTATAGGTGGGAGTGTTGGTACTGGCCGTATAGGTGACGCCATGCCACGTGTAGCTGTCGCAAACGGTATGGGTCTCGGAGCCTGTGTTGCTATAATTGACTGTGAGGTTGAGGGTCACCACGCTGTCGCATCCGTCGGCGTTCTGGGTGGTATAGGTGGGAGTGTTGGTGCTGGCGGTGTAGGTGACGCCGTGCCAGGTGTAGCTGTCGCAGGCGGTATGGTAGTCGACACTGGTGTTGCTGTGGTGGAGGGTGCGGTGGAGGGTC
>JAEEGK010019830.1_pt1 | contig 14372 bp, 4 predicted proteins | sample 8958771 | NCBI WGS metagenome assembly JAEEGK01 (sample SAMN16246547, study PRJNA631951) | gut metagenome | biome: gut microbiome; feature: rumen; material: SC-attached | host: Bos | place: Iran: Karaj | collected 2018-10
GTTGCCGATCTTCTTCTCGGCGCCGTCGGCGGTGTACGTACCGTTGAGCTTGAGGTTCTCGAGCACGAAGCTGCCCTCGGTCATCGCGAGCTTGAAGCCGCCCACGAATTCGGGCTGGCGGCCGTTGCGGCTCAGTCCGCGGAGGGTCAGGCCCTGGTTCAGGACGAGGCTGCCCGCATCAATGCCGACCGCAGTCGTCACGTCGTAGGTGCCGTACTGGAGAGCGATGTTGGTCTTGCCGGCCGCAATGGCGCCCAGCAGGCCTTCCACGTCGTAGACGGTGAAGATGTCACCGCCGGCCGGCGTGCCTTTGATCCAGCGGGGATCGCCCACCTTCTCACTCGCCACCAGGTCGTGGACCACGGTGAAGTCGCCGGAGGCCGCATCCTTGAAGACGTCGGCCGTCAGCACCACGCCGAAGCCGGCCGTGGCCACCTCCTTCTCGGAGTAGGCCCACCAGCTGTAGGCTTCGCTGCTGTCATCCACGTCGCTGAAGTAGTTGTGGCTGAAGTTCGGCAGGGCGATTGCAGAGGAGGCCTTGCTCACGAGCTTCGGGAAGCCCTGGGCATTGGACGGCTCCTCGGCGGAGCGTTTCATACCGGCAAAGAGATTGTTCCGCACGGTGATGGCGCCCGCAGCGGTGGCCGAAGTGCTGCGCACGTGGAAGATACCGTTGTTGTCCTTGCTGTCGACGGCGCAGAGGTTGTAGAACGTATTGTTCTCCACCACGATCGAGTTGCACACCACAGCCGCGTCGATGCGTGCGAAAGTACGGATGCCGTTCGCGAAGGTGCTCTTCTCGACCTTGAGGGCCGTCAGGCCGCCCTTGCGGATGTCGATGAAGTCGCCGCTTGTGCCCATACCGGTCACCAAGGCGCCGCTGATGACCAGCGAGCCGACCGTTGAGGTCTCCTTGTCCTGGTAGAACAGGCGGTTCTTGTAGCCCTTGATTTCCACGTCGGTCAGTGCGACGGAAGAAACCTGGGCGCCGTCCTGCACATAGAACGCATTGTCAAACTCACCGGCGCCGTCGAGGACGATGCCCTTGACGGTGAAGGCGGTGGTACCCGGGGCAAGTTCGAACTTGCCCTTGACCGTCGCACCCTTGCCGCCCTGGAGCGTCAACGGATTGTTGAGCACCACGGTGGCGGCTGACAGGTCATAGTTGCCGTCCTCGAGGGTGACGGACTTCTTGCCGGCCGAGATGGCAGTCAGCAGGGCGTCGGCGTCGCTGACCGTAATCTCGGACGAAGGCGTTCCGCCGCCCGCGGGATTCCAGCGGGGATCGCCCACGCCGGCATTCATCATCACGCCGTTGGTGAGGGTAAAGTCACCGGCAGCGGCATCCCTGCAAGGATCGGCGGGCACGATGGCGCCACCGTCGGCGAGAGATTCCTCCTTTGAGACATAAGCCCAGAAGCTGTAGGCAGCACGCTCCTCGCGGTCTTCACAATTGTAGTAGTAGTTGTTGGAGAAGGTGATCGGCGTGATGCCGCCCTTGCTGCGGAGTTTCGGGAAGCCCGCGGCGTTTTCGGGATCTGTGTCGATAAGGATCGAGTAGAAGAAGTTATTGGCCACCTCATAGCGGTACAGGCCGCTGCCGGCCGCACTGCGGATGTGGAAGATACCATTATTGTCTTTGCTCGAGGAGTTGGTCGCCACCTTGTAGAACGTGTTGTTCCGGATCACGGCGCTGTTCATCTCGTGACCGGCGTCGGTGCGGATGAAGGTACGGCAGCTGTTGGCCACGGTGTTGTTCACGAACTCGAAGTTGTGGTGGGAACCGGCACGCATATCGATAAAGTCGGCGCCGTTGGAGCAGCCATCGATGAGGTTGCCTTTGAAGATGACGTACTGGACGTTCGAGGCGGCCTTGCCCGAGTTGTCGTACAGGGCCTTCGTGCCGTGCAGATAGCTGTCGTAGATAGCCACGGTGTCGGCCACCGGCGCGACGTTCGTCTTGTCGTCGACGAGGACGGAAGTGCCGTCGCCCACGAATTCGAGGTTGCTCAGGATCACGCTGCCGATGATCTCACCGCTCAGGGTGATGGAGGTCACGACCTTGGTCTTGGCGTCGCCGTTGGTCTGGCCCTTGAGATGCAGCGGGGCGTTGACCGTCAGGGCACCGATCTCGTACGGCGTGTCGCTGTACTTGAGCGTGATGGCATCCTTGCCGGCTGCAATGGCGTTGAGCAGGTCTTCGACGCTCGCGACTACGAATTCCTCATCGCCGCCGCCACCGCCCGCAGGCAGGACCGCGAACGTGGCCACACCGGCTGCGGATTCCGTGTTGTAGATGTCTTCTTTGCCCGGATTGGCATAGACTTCCACCTTGAAGCTGCCCGGATCAAGCATGCCGATGGTCTTGCCTTCGATCGTGTAGGAAGTCTCCTCGACGGTGTAGGTCTTGCCGCTGAAGACCACGGAGTAGCTTTCCGCGTTCTCCACCGGATCCCACGTCACCGTGATATCGGTCGCATCGCCCTGCGTGACAGAAGCGGGAGCGGCCTTGGGAGCCGGCGTCGGCAGGGCCGTGTTGACCGGCGTCAGGTCGGTCGACCAGGCGACTTCCTGCAGGCAGATCGGACCGGAAGGATAGATATAGACCAGCGACTCCTCGGTAATCGTGCTGATGACGATCTTCGTGGCGTTGTCCATATCCTCCATTGCGGAGACGCCGCCCTTGAGGGCGATCTCGCCGCCGCCGACAGGACCGACGCCCACCACGAAGTGACCGCCCTTCTTATACGGATCGTAAGCCTTGATGACGACCGAACCGGGAGCGTTGACCTTGAACACCAGATTGTTGATGGTAGGAACACCCTGACGGTCGGTCACGGCCGCACTCGTGAAGTTGAGCATTCCCTCCTCCACCACGATCGGATAAGCGTCCGACGTGTTGATGAAGAGGCGGTCGCGGACCATCTGTTTCTTGATGGTACCCGAGAAATACTTGGGGTTGCCCAGATCCCAGGTGTGGTTGCCTTCGATCACCTCGAGCGTGAGGTCTTCCGGCTCTTCCACATACGGGGTCCACCACTTCGGCGCACCGACGCCCTTGCCCGCGATTTCGGAGGAAGGCACGATGTTGAACAGGCCGGCGGCCGCATTGTAGCAAGGATCCTCGGCGAGGATCGTACCGGCGGCGTTCGCCTGGGTGAAGTTGTTGGTGAAATAGATGACGGACCCGTCGTCACCGACCGGGAGCTTGTAGAACCAGTTGTTCGCCGCGTTCACGCCCATATCGGAGGCCGGCACATATTTGGCGTTGGCACTGGCCAGAACGGCCTTGCCCGTCATCTCGAGGAACAGGTTGTTCTTGAAAGAGAACGAGCCCGGGGTAATCTGGAGACCGAAGACGCCCGCATTGTTGGCGTTGTCCACGAAGTTCAGGTTGAAGAGCGTATTGTTCTCGAACACCAGCTCACCGATCGAACCCGCGTCGAAACGAACGAAGGTACGCATACCCTGGAAGATCGTGTTGTTGACAAAAGCGAGTTTGCCCACGGTCGTGGCCTGGCGGATGTCGAACACGTCGCCGCCGCCCGTACCGTCAGCATTGATGTTGCTGATCTCGCAGCTGTCGTAGATCACGTCGCCGAAGGCCATGTCGTTGCCCCATTCGTAGATGAGACCCTTCGAGTAGTTGGTGATCACGCAGTTCTTGTAGGTCAGGTTGCCGATCTGCTTGCCCTTCACGGTGCCGCCGTTCTTGTTCTGGATGGCGAAGCCGAATCCCGAAGGAGAAAGGGCCGTGGGGTTTCCGTTGAACTCCACACCTTCGAAATAGAGGTCGTTGCCGGAGGTCCAGGCATCGGAGAACTGGAGTTCGCCCTGCAGCACCGGCTTGGCGCCGTCGGCGGATTCCACACCCACGAGGGTGAAGCCGTTGGCAATTTCGAGCGCCTCGATGTCGTAAGGCGAGCCTTCCATCGTCAGGGAGATCTTGGCACCCGGCGTCAGGATGGCGTTCTTCAGGGCGTCGAGCGAGCTGACGGTGGTGAAGCCTTCGGTATCGGCCATCGTCCACACGTCGACCCGGCCGCGTTCGGCGCTCAGGTAGTAGAGGGTGATCACGTACTCCGTCGAAGCCGCCAGGCCGTCGACAGTAGCCGAATGCTGGCTCTTGTCGGTGTCGGTCAGCTGAATGGCACCCATCGGTTCCTCACCGGGATAGCCGTATTCGATGTGCGTGACATCCAGATAGTCTTCCACCTCGTTCGACCAGGTCAGCTGCACGGAGCTGGCGTCACGGCCGGCCACCTTCATATACAGGTTGTCCTTGACCGCATAGGTCTTGATGGCCTTGTCGTAGGCGGCGATCTTCGAATCGCTTTTGCCCGAAGCCGTGGCCTGGACGGTGAAATAGTAGGTCTGGTCCGCATCCAGTTTCTTCTGGTACGGGACGTTGGCGGGAGACACCGATTCGGTCAGGTAGCGCTGCGTCATCGCAGCGTCGGTGTAGACCGTCAGGAGATAGGTCTCCGCATCTTTGGAGACATCCCAGCTGAAGGTGACGATGTCACCGGCGTAGGGATCGACCTTCGCGGCCAGGTTCATCGGCTCCAGGCAGCGGTTCAGGTCGAGCACCGTGATCTCGTTGAACGGCGTGTCGCAGGACCCGAGGCCCAGGAGCACCGCAACGGTTGCAAACGCGTATGTCAGTTTCTTGATAAGTTTCATGGTAGCCTGCGATTAAATACTGTCGTAGCCATAGTCGTTCTTGATGTAGCCCTGGCTGTTGGTCATCGTGTCGTTGAAGATCGGCCAGAACATGTACTGCTCGGGGTTGCGGTAGTAGAGGCCCTTGATCCGGTCGTAGTAGAAACCGGTCTTCTTGCCGTCGTCGTACTTGTTGACGTAGGCCTTCGAAACGGTCGCGCCGGCAGGGATTTCTTCGTCCGTCACCAGGAAGGTGATGTCGATCGACTTCTCGTCATCGGCCACCGTGTAGCAGATGTCGCCCGTCAGGTCGGCATAGTCGCCCGTCAGGTCGCGGAGGTCGAGCATATCGGAGATCGCTTCGTCGAGCTTGGTGGTGAGGAGATTCCAGCGGATGAGGTCGGCCTTGCGGAGGAACTCGCCGCAGAATTCGAGGGCGCGCTCGTCGACGATGGCCTTGAACATCTCGTCCTTGGAACCGATGGCGTTCACATAGGCCTCGGCCTCGTCCCAGTGCGTGCCGTAGGCGCGCTCGCGGACAGGCAGGAAGCACTGTTTGGCGAAGGCCAGGTCGCCCTGCTCGTTGGCGATTTCGGCGGCCATCAGCAGGATGTCGGCGTAACGCATCACGACCGGCTTGATGCCGTCGTCGTTGCCGCCCGTGTAAGGCTGGGCCTCCATCCACTCAAAGCGGTATTTGCCGAAGAACCATTTGCCGATGCCGGCGGGTTCGATCGTGTTGTCCTTGTTCCACTTGTAGTTGACGCAGGTGACGTCGCGACGGATGTCATTCTCGCCATACTTGAAGTACATCGTCGGGAGCGGACCCGCATCGCCGCCGCGGCTCACGCCGTTGGTGATGCTCGCGCCTTCCGAAGAGATGGCGAAGGTGAAGTTCCAGCGGCCGCGGCCGGCGCCGAACGGAATCACGTAGAGGGTCTCGTAAGCGGGGCCCGCCGAGAGGTTGTTCATATTGTTCAGCTTGAACCAGTAGCCTTCGAAGTCGGGCTCGAGGCTGGCGCTGTTCGACGCGATGGCGTCTTTCAGGTAAGCCAGGGCCTTCGGGTAGAGCACGGTCTTCGACAGTTCGCTGTCGTTCGACAGACGGACCTTACCGAGGTCGCCGGTGCCCACCTGGCCGTCGTCGGGACGGAGGGCATAGCCCGAGGCCAGCAGCGCGATGCGCGCGTAGAGGCCTTCGGCGAAGACCTTGTTCACGCGGTCGGTGCGCGAAGTGGCGGTCGTGGCACCCGGATACGGGATGTACGGGATCGCCTCTTCGAGGTCGGCGAGGATCTGCTTGAAGATCACGTCGCGGCTCTCTTTGGGCGCGTAGATGGTCTCGCTGGTCAGCGAAGTGAAGCGGGCCGGCACGTCGCCCCAGGCCTTGATCAGGTCGTAGTAGATCATGGCGCGGAGGGTCAGGGCCTCGCCCAGCAGATAGGCCATATCGGCATTGTGCTCGATGTCGCCGTATTCACGGATGCCTTCGATCACGAGGTTCGCACGCTCGATGCCCATATACATCAACGGGAAAGGACCGTTGGAGAGGTTGAGTTGCGCGTTGTTGGGTTCGCAGACATAGCCGGCGATGTCGCTCTTGCCGTCGCCCGGTTTATAAGTGTTGTACCATTCCACGTCGGTGTTGAATCCGTACCAGGGCAGAAAACGGCCGCGGTAGGAGTTCACCTCGCAGAAAGTCTCGGTGATGCCGTAAATCGTGCCCTCGGCCAGACCGTAATTCGCGAAGACCGTCGCAGAGTCGAATGCGGAGGGAGATTCCGAATCCAGGAATTTCTCACAGGAGGTGCCGAGAATCAGAAGCGCGATGGCGCTGAGAATATAGGTTGTAATCTTTTTCATCTTCTGGGCGGATTAGAAAGTCAGGTTGACACCGGCCACGAAGCCGATGCTCTTGGGATAGGCGGAATAGTCCACGCCCGGAGTCAGCGGCGTGGCACGGCGGGTGTCGACCTCAGGATCGTAGCCCGAGTATTTCGTCAGGCAGAAGAGGTTCGTGCCGGTGACGTAGATACGGGCCCTGCGGAGATGGATCTTTTCGGTGAGCTTCTCGGGCAGGGTGTAGCCCAGGGTCGCGCTCTGGAGACGGAGGAACGAGGCGTCCTCGACGGCCCAGTCGCTGAACACGGCGGTACCGACGGCCGGCGACCACATGGTCTTGCCGGCGTTGACGCTCTTGAGCTGCGCGGCGTCGGTGATCAGTTCACCCGTGTTCCAGTCGATGTTGGTCCAGCGGTTGTCCACGTTCATCATATCGATCAGGTTGCGGTTGTTGAACTTGCGCGACGAGGTGAACTCGATCTTGTTGGCGTTGTACACCTGGTTGCCGATCATGAAGTTGAAGTTGGTGCTGAAGTCGAAGCCGTAGAGGTAACCGCTCAGGTTGAAACCGCCCGTGAAGTCCGGCGCGGCGTTGCCGATCACCTTGCGGTCGGCCACGGTGACGCGGTTGTCCGCGGAGTTGTCGATGTTCTTGTATTTCGGCGCGCCGGGACGCATATAGTTGCTGCCGATGATGGCGGAGCAGTCGGCCACGCCACTCTTGAGCACCCACTTGGAGCCGTCCCAGTCGAAATCGTCGACGGTGTACATACCGTCGCTCACATAGCCGTACATATTGCCGAGCGGCTGGCCCACCTGCACGATGTAGTCTTCGCCGATCTCCGTGGAAGCCCAGTAGGACTGCGCGGTGATGGATTCCAGACCGCCCAGGTCGATGACCCGGTTGATGTTGTAGGCGATGTTGCCGCCGATGTTCAGGGAGAAGTTCTTCTCCGACACGACCGGGGCGTTGAGCGTGAGCTCGACACCGCGGTTGCGGGTCGAACCCAGGTTGCGGTACTGGCTGTCATAGCCGGAACCGGTGATCGGGAAGTTGATGAGCAGGTCCTTGGTGTCATTCTGGTACACCTCGACGCTACCGGTCAGGGCGCCGCGCCAGAAGCCGAAGTCCAGACCGATGTTGTGCGTGTAGGTGGTCTCCCAGGTCAGGTCGGGATTGTTCATCACCTTGCCGGCCATCCAGTAGTTGCCCGCCTGGCTCAGCCAGGCCGTGGTGGTGGAGGAATACTGCTTGACCAGCAGGCCCGAAGGGATGTTGTTGTTACCGGCGGTACCGAAGCTGTAACGGAGTTTCAGCTGATCGATCCAGCCAGCATTCATCCACGGCTCGTTGGAGATGGTCCAGGACACGGCGGCCGACGGGAAGAGGCCCCAGCGGTGACCGCGGGCGAACTTCGACGAACCGTCGGCGCGGAGCGTGGCACCGATCGAATAGCGGTGCTTGTAGTCGTAGTTCACGCGGCCGAAGAACGAAAGCAGTTTGTCGTCGGGATTGTAGTAGTTGTCGGTCGAAGCCGGCGTACCGGACGAGAGGAAGTTCCAGGCCATCTGGGCGTCGTAGAACGTCGGCAGGCCGTCGACCATCATCGTCAGGGTGTTGCTCTTGGTGATGGTCATTTCCTCACCGAGGAGGACCGACAGGTTGTGGTCTTCGCCCAGGATCTCGCCGAAGTTGTAGTTCAGGGTGTTGGTATTGCGGTAACGGTCGCGGAAGGCTTCCTTGTGCTGGTTGGAAGGCGTGTTCTTGACCGTGGAGTTGTTGGCCACGTAGTAGGTGGTCAGGCCGTAGAAGCGGTCGTCCATCTGACGGTAGTCCTCGAGGCCGCCCTCGATCTTGAGGGTCAGGTTCTCGATGATCTGCCAGTTGAAGGCGGCGTTGGCGTTCAGGGTCTTGCGGAGACGCTTCGAGTCGTTGTCAGCCACGCTGAGCAACGGCGGGGCGTTGTCGCCGTAGTCCTGCTCTTCGTCGACACCCTGGATGGTGGACTGGAGCGGGATCGGGGTGTAGGAAACGGCGTGTTTCAGACGGCCGTTGCCCGAAGTCGTACCCGTATCGTTGATGCCGTTGGCGCCCGAACCGCGCACGTTGGTGCGGGAGTAGCGGACGTTGACGTCGATGTTGGTGGTCTTCGAGGTCTTGAAGTTACCCTTGAAATTGAGGTTGTCGCGGGTGTAGGTGGAACCGGCCATGATGGCTTCGTCGCCCATATGGGCGTAGCCCACGGTCCAGTTGTGGTTGTCGCCGCTGCCCGAGATCGAGAAGTCGGCGCTGAAGGTCTGGCCCGCATTGCCGAACACGGCGTCGACCCAGTTGTTGCCTTCCAGGTTGGAATACAGGTCGATGTCGTTGAACGTACCGAAGTACGGCTCGTAGTAGTTGCTCACGTTGTCGCGGATCTTGGCGAGCTCATACTGGAAGCGGACGAAGTTGATGGGGTTCATCGCCACGATGGCGCCCTTGTTGGCCATCTGCTTGCGTCCGTAGTAGGAATTGAACTTCACGGAGACCCGCTCCCCTTTCTCGGCGCTCTTGGTCGTGACGATCACGACGCCGTTGGCACCGCGGCTACCGTAGATGGCCGTCGAGAACGCGTCTTTCAACACGTCGATCGACTGGATCTCGGAGGAGGCGATGTCGTTGATGGATTCCACGGGGAAACCGTCGACGATGTACAGAGGACTGTTGTCCTGCGTGATGGAACCGCCGCCGCGGACGCGGATCTTGATGTCGGCGTCGGGGTCACCTTCCGTGGTGACGACCGAGACACCGGCCATCTTGCCGGAGAGAGCCTGGCTGACCGTAGTCACCGGCTGCTCGGCGAGTTTCTCGCTGCCGACGGAGGAGACGGAGCCCAGGAGGTCGCGGCGTTTGACCGTCGCATAACCCACCACGACCACCTCGTCGAGGAAGGTCTGGTCGGCCGCCAGGACGATGTCGATCCGGGTACGTCCGTTGATGGGAACCACCTGGTTCGCAAACCCGATGTACGAGAACACCAGATTGACTGCATCTGCGGGAACTGTGAGCGAATAGTCGCCGTCGATACCCGTGACGGTACCGATCTGCGTCCCTTCCACCATGACACCGGCGCCGATGAGCGGTTCGCCCGCGTCATCGGTCACGATGCCCGTGATGGTCGTCTGGGCCGAAAGCGACCAGGCGACGCCCAAGCAGAGAAGCGCAAGAAGGAGTTTCTTTGCTGGATTTTTCATAGGGTACTTTTTGATGATTAATAAAATAAATAATTGATAATTAGTTGATTATATTCCTAACTATGTAGTGGAGATACATTTCCAGGTTGGTGTAGCGGTTGTTCTTGTCGAGCGTGATGGCCTTGCCGTCGGCCGCATTGTTCTTGTCGAGGCCGGCCTCGTCTTCGAACGCGTCGGGCATGCCGTCGCCGTCGGTGTCCTTCACCGCGGCGGTCTGGGCGGACGTGGCTTTGTAGGACGGCCAGCCGCCGACGTCTTCCTGCGAGTCGATGATGCCGTTGGTGGAGCCGCCGCTCCCCTGCTTTCCGGACCAGGTGCCATTGCGTACCTCATCGACGATGCGGGTATCGACGGCGTCGCGCGAGAGCGAGGCGCCGACCTTGGTGAGGACGCTCTCATAGGCCTTCTCCGCGGTCTGCAGGTTCAGTTTGCTCTGGCCGGAGACAATCTCGAAGCGGGTGTCCGAGCGGATGACCGACTGGTCGACCGAGGTCTTCGGCTGGATGCCCTGCCAGTTGTCCGCGTTGACGCCCGTGATCAGGTCGGCGTATTTCTCATTCGCCACCTTGCCGTCGAAATGATTGCCGGCCACGTAGAATTTGCCCCAGGTGTTCGCCGGGTTCTTGTCGTCGCTCGAGGAGCCGGAGACATAGGGCTGGAAGATGCGGTTGACCAGCACCTTCTTCGTGACGGTCGAAGCGCCGGGCTTGTAGTAGTTGTTGATGAAATTGTAGGAGCCGCCTTCGCCGGCATAGCCGCCGTCGGTGGGGCCCCAGTTGTAGAACACGTTGTTGGCCAGCTCCACTTTCTCGATTTCGGGCGTGCCCGTGTAGCGGCTGCCGCACAGGCGCGGCGTGCGGGAAGAGTGGTGCGCCAGCAGGTTGTGGTGGAAGGTGGCCTTGTGGCCGCCCCAGATGCCGCCGTAGCCATGGGCGCCCTTCGGGTGCTTGGAGTTGTTGAGGCTCTCGCTGAGGATGCACCACTGCATCGTGAAGTTCTCGTTGTCGTAGAACGAGGCGCATTCGTCCATCGACCAGCTCATCGAGCAGTGGTCGAGGATGATGTTGGCGTGGTTGCGGCCCCAGATACAGTCTTCCTGGCCGGGTACCTTGTCGCCCAGGCGGAAGCGGACGAAGCGGATGATCACGTTGTCGGCGTTGTTCTGCACGCTGTAGTTAGCCAGGCAGATGCCGTCGCCCGGCGCCGTCTGGCCAGCGATGGTGACGTCGCCCTTGGAGATGGTCAGGCTGCTCTTGAGCTCGATGACGCCGGCCACGTCGAAGACGATGGTCCGGGCGCCGGACTGACCGAGGGCGAAGCGGAGCGAGCCCTTGTTGTTGTTATCCTCGAGCGTGGTGACGTGATAGACCGCGCCACCACGGCCGCCGACCGTGAACATGCCGCATCCCTCGGCGCCCGGGAAGGCGCGCGCGACGCCGTCTTCCTCGGAAGCGGGGATGAGGAAGTCTTCATATTTGAGGCCAGTGGGTGCGGGCGGCGTGGGCGGTTCGGGCTCGGCCTCGGTAGAGACCGTGACCGCGCTCGACCACGCGGAGGCGCCGGCGGCGGAAACGGCGCGGACGACGAACTGATAGGCCGTACCGGCCTTCAGGTCGGAGATCACGACGTTGCGGCTGCTGACCGATCCCTTCTGGATCTGGGTACCGTTTTGATTGAGCTGCCAGTCGTAGGACGAGGCGCCCGTGACGGCCGACCACTGGAAGGTCAGCGAGGTCTGCGTCGCACTGTGGAGGGCGATGCCGGTCGGGACGTCGGGCGCCTTCGGCTCGGGTTCGGGCTCCGGACCGGGGCAGGCGGTGATAAAAGGAATGATGGCCAGCAGGAAAGCCAGCTTCAACAGGTCACGCTTCATAGCTTCTCATATTCCAGCGCAGCCCAGATGAGCGGGCCGATGCCCTTGGGATCGTTGCTGCGCACTTTTTCGTGGATATAATAGTCGTAGTCGCCGCTGCGGTTCTCCTTGCCGCCGAGGCCCGCCACTTCACAGCAGCGGTTCAGGTCGACAAGGCCGCGTTCGAACGACACAAAGGTCTTGATCAGACTGCGATAGGCCTTCTTAGCATCGGCCTGGCAGTCGAGGTAGCCCTCGCGGCAGCCGCGAAGCATGGCATAGACGAACATCGCGCTGCAGGTGGCCTCAATGTAGTTCCCTTCCTCACCCGGCCGGTCGAGCACCTGGTACCACATCCCGGTGCCGGGATCGGCGTATTTCGGCAGGGTCTCGAAGATGTGGCGGAAGATGCGGAGCATCTCGTCGCGGCCCGGCGTGTCGGCGGGCAGGACGGGCAGCACCTCCACGAGCGCCATGGCGTACCAGCCGAGGGCGCGGCCCCAGGCGTGGGCCGACTGGCCCGTGGCCGGATCGCACCAGAACATCTCGTGCGAAGAGGCCCAGGCGTGGCGGTACAGGCCCGTGGCCGGGTCGAAGGTATGGTCGGCCACGGTCACGAAGTGCTGCGCGATGTCGGCGAAGTTGCGCATCTTGAGGCTGTCGGGCACGTAGCGGGCCGTGTATTCGGCGTAGAAAGGCTGCGCCATATAGAGGCCGTCGAGCCACATCTGGTTCGGATACACCTGCTTGTGCCAGAAACCGCCTTCCGGCGTCCGCGGCTGCTCGAGGACCTGCTCGTAGAGCCGGTCCATGGCCAGGCGGTATTTTTCCTTGCCCGTCAGGTCATACAGCTGGAAGAGCGTCCGGCCGGGGCAGATGTGGTCGGTGGAGTAATTCGATTTCTTGTAGTTCACGCCGATGGTGCCGTCCTCGGCGATGATGGCGTCGTACCAGGCGTCGACGTATTCCAACACGTCACCCCCGGCCTGACCGGGGGTCTCGCTGGCGTCCAGGAAAGCCTTCAGTTCGAGGCCCGTGGTATAATTCCACTTGAGTTTTCCTTCGAGGCCGTCGATGTAGGAAGCGGCGGGATTGCGCTGCATCTCAGAACGCACGACAGCCTGGGAGAGGGGCTCCCGGGCCGTGCAGGCTGTCAGCAGGACAGCCGAAAGGACGATGGTGACGGTTCTTCTCATCGGTTGTCGAACGGGTTCCAGACAATGCCGTCCTGCGGCTGGTACATCACTTTTTCGAAAGTATGGTTCGCGACTTGGTTGGCCGTCAGTTCGTAGGCCCATTTCACGCGGAAGCCGCGGGCGCCGGGGCCGTAGTTGCCGTATTCCGCGTAGAAGGAATTCTTCTTCGTGTTGGGCTTGCCCTCCTTCTCCCAGTCGTGCCAGCCTTCGGGCACGATGTGGGGGCCGAGTTCGCAGTGGATGAAGACCGTCTTGGCGTAGGCACCCCACGGACGGCCGAGGTAGCACTTGTCCACGCCCGGGGCGGCCGTGAGCTTGCAGTCCACGAACACGTAGCCGTATTTCTGGCCGGGCAGCGTGGAGGCCGCCGTCACGTAGCTGTTCTTCTTGCTGTGGATGGTGCATCGCTCGAAGTAGCAGATGCTGGGGCCGAAGATGAAGTCGGTGGTCCCTTCGATGTAGCACTCGAGGTAGTAGTTGCGCTTGATGCCGCCGTCCTTGCCGTAGCGGCCGTAGGTATAAAGGGTGTCCTGGTTGCCGAGGAAGCGGCATTTGTGGAAGAAGAGGAAGTCGCCGTCGGTGAACACCGCCACGGCCTGGCCGATGGGTTTCCCCTCCCCGGCCGTGTTCTCGAAGGTGAGGTTCTCGAAGGTCACGTAGCTCGAATGGACGTAGAGCGTGGCGCTGCCCGAGGTGCCGACCTTGAAGTCGTAGCCGGGCCAGATTTTCTCGGCGTAATTGTCCCAGGTGATGACCGTGTTCTCGGCGTCCTCGCCGATGATGTGGAGGCGGAACTTGTTGTGCGGGATGATCACCTGCTCGCGGTACACGCCCTTGCGGATGAAGATCGTGGTGATGCGCGCGTGGCTGTAGTCGGGGCAGGCGTTGATGGCTTCCTGCACAGTGAAGAAGTCGCCGTGGCCGTCGGGCGAGACGACGATGTCGTAGCGCACGAGGTGCTCGGCGAGTTCGGGGATCTGGGCCTTGATCTTGTCGCAGACAATCTCGGTGACCTTGCGGGCGCCGCACGCCACCGTGTGGGTGTTGTCGTTCTTGCCGGTAGAGATCATGAAATAGGCCTTCGAGGCATCGTCGCCCAGGCCCTCGAGCCAGTCGAGGGTCGCGGTGGTGATGTCGAGCAGGGGCACGTTGAATTCCTGCGCCACCTGCTTCATCGCGGCGGGATAGTCGGTGTGGCAGTTGCGGTCGAGTTTGCCTTCCTTGAACCAGCGGCGGGCCACCGGGGTGAGGAGCACGGGCTTGCAGCCGGCGTCGAGGGCCGTGCGGACGAAGGTCCGCAGGTTGTCCTGGTAGGCGCCGAAGGCGGGCGCGTAGCGCTCGGGGTCGTCCTGCTTGGCGTCGTTGTGGCCGAATTCGATGAACACCCAGTCACCGGGCTTGAGGTTGGCCTTGACCTGGTCCCACAGGCCACGGTCGATGAAACTCTTGGTGCTCCGGCCATTCTGGGCGTAGTTGACGACCTTCACCTGGTCGTCGAGGAAGTTCTGAAACATCATGCCCCAGCCCCGTTCGGGATTGCCGTTGGACAGGTCTTTCTCCGCCATCGTGGAGTCGCCCATCAGATG
>JAEEGK010019831.1_pt1 | contig 14372 bp, 5 predicted proteins | sample 8958771 | NCBI WGS metagenome assembly JAEEGK01 (sample SAMN16246547, study PRJNA631951) | gut metagenome | biome: gut microbiome; feature: rumen; material: SC-attached | host: Bos | place: Iran: Karaj | collected 2018-10
CAATAAATTTTTGTTCAAAATTATGAAAACTTCTTCCATGATCACTAACAAAAATAATTAAATTTTTTTGATTAAAATAATTATCAATAATAAATTGAATAAAAGTACTTAAAGAATGATCAATATATTTAATTTTTTCTTGTGTATCTTCATGTGCATCTTCAAACCAAATTCTCATAAATTTAGGTTGATTTTTATATAAAGAAATAAATTGTTTAGCATATTCAAAAATATATTCAAAAGCATCTTTTCCATATAAACAATTTCTAATAATTGAATAAGGACCAAATTGATTATTTAAATCACTAAAAGGATCATTTAAATCAATAAAATTAGGATCACAAAATAAACTAATTAATTCATAATCAAAATAAAAACCTTTTAAAGTTTCAATATTCCAATCATATAAACCAAATAATGATTGAGAACAATCTCCTCCTGCTTGTAATGAAATATATCCTCTTTCATTATAATAATGTACTATATTATATCCTCTTTCAATAAATTTTTTACCATATAACATTGGAGTTACATTTATGTCTGTCCAACCTCCAAAATTTTGATATTTAAAAAATTGAAATGATGTTGCTTTGTTTAATTTTTGTTTATTATCCCAATAATAATTTTCTAATAATTGTCTTGTATTTGGTAATTTTCTATAAAATAATTCTCTTCCTAAAGAATCTAAATATATCATAAAAATATTTTCGTATTTTATATTTTTTTTTATTTTTTCATATTTTATACTTTTTTCTTTTATTAATGTTTCATTTCTTTCTATATTTATTTTAACTGTACCTTTACCTTCATTATCAAATGATACACTTATTTCTGGATTTTTATTATTATTTTCTTTATTATCTAAATCATATATATTTTTTAATACTATTTTTCCAAAGTTTGTTATTATTCTATCATTATTTGATGTTATTATATTTGTTTTTGGATATCCAAAATTATATGTTGAAGAGAAATCATAATTATTATAATTTTGTAAAGTATTAATTAATCTTTTACGTGAATTTATATTTAAATTTGAACAATTTATATTTTGTTTTTTTGAATAATCAAATACATTATCATAAATAAAACGATAACATTTATTTGGATATTGCATATAACATGAATTATTATTTTTTAATGATTCTTCTTTATTTTCTAATCTTTTTCCTCCTAATCCATATCCCCATTTTAAACATTCTTTATTTATATCTACTACACTATCATTTATAATATTTTCTGCATCTTTTATTATTATTATTGGTTTAATTTTTAATAAAAAATTTTTATTATATATATAAAATAAAAGATAGAGAAATAATAATATTATTAGAAATGAAATAAAAATAAATATTTTAGAAAAAAGTTTATTTGATATTTTTTTAAAAATCCATATTAAAGATAGATAAATTATAGTAAAATATGAAGTAACAAAATAAAATCCAATATTATTATATATTCCATGATCTTTATAAGTATTTCCATTATTAAAGTAGAAAATGATAAAATAATATATACTTATAAAAATAATATAAAATTTAGGAATTAAATTTTTAATAAAAAAAACAGGAATAAAAGAAAAAAAAAATCCAGAAATAATTACATTAATTCCTATTTCTTTAAATAATTTTTGATTTCTTAAATCTGAATTATTATCAGACAATGGTTTATAACTTTTAAATAAAAAATATGATGAGATTAATATTAACAAAAATGAAATAATTAAAATAAGAATTTGACATTTATTAATAAAATTATTAAAACTCTTTTTAAAATTAAAAACTTCTTGTAAATTTTCTTGTTCAGAATTCTCTATTTTTTCTATATTATTTGAATAATTTTTAATTTTAACTTTTTTTTCTTTAATATCTTGCATTTCAAATTTATTATCCATTAAATTTAATAATAAATCAAAAAATTAAAAAAAAACAACTTTTAAAAAATAAAACTTCATATTTAAAATCAAAAAAAGAAAATATTTTAATTTTAAGATTTAAATTTAGTACTTCTAATTAAATCTCTTCTCATTCCAGTAACTTCACCTCCATAAACATCAGGAGCTCCAACAAATTCTTTAACTTGACTTTTTCTTATTCTTTCTTTTTTATAATATTTTTCTCTATTTACTAATTTTGCATTTCCTAAATATGATTTTCTTTTTCTTACTAATCCTCTTGCTAATAATACTTCTCTATTTGCTTTTCTTACCATTAAATCATTTTTTCTTTTTATTTCTTTTTGTAATTCTTCTCTTCTTTCTTTTTCTTTTGTTTCTTCTTTTGATTTCTTTATTTTTTCTTTTGAAAATTCTTTTTCTTTTTCTTTTTCTTTTTTTAAAAGACTTAATTGAGATTTTATTTTTTCAACATGAATTTTTTCTTTTTCATCATCTTCATCATCTTTTTTTAATTCAATATATAAATGTTTTTCTTTTTTATCTTTTTCAAAATGAATAACTTTTAATAAATTATTAATTATATAATTTGAAATATCTTCTTTACTTTCTAAATTATCAATTTGTTGAAAAAGATGAATATTTTCTTTTTTATCTTTTTGAAAAACATTAATATCATTTTTATCTTGTTTTTCATTTGTTCTTTCATGTAAAATACCAAATTTAGAATAAAATCTTTCTATTTTATTCCAATTATCATTATATTCTTTTTTTAAATTTTCAAATTTTTCTCCTTTAAATTCAGGAACTTCATTTTCTAATCTTTCATATATTTTCTTATCAATATTAATTTTTCCATTTACATTTATTTCACTTTCATTATAAACTTTTCCTGTAATTGGATCATATTTTATATCATTTAATCTTTCATTAATAATTTCTTCATTAGTATTTAAATTAATAATAAAATCTAAACCACTTTTTCTAATTAAATTATCATCTTTTATTTTAAATCTTATATCAATTAAATTTGATAATAAATCTAATTCTACTTCTTTTATTGGTTTTGGTTTTGTTGTTGGATCAATATAATTAGTTAAGTAATTTTCTAATAAAACACATTGATTTACATTTTTTGGATAATCTGTTATTATAAAACCTTTATATGTTTCTTTTTCAATTGTTTCTATTTCTTTTTCTAAACTTTGTTCATCTTTTATATTTGGTTTATTTGACTCTTCATTTTCTTTTTTTAATATTGTTAATTTATTATTTAATTCTTTTAATTTTTCTTGTCTTGTTATAATTTCTTTTATCATTTCTTCTTCATTTATTATTGGAAATTCACTTTCAATTTTTTGGATTAAATATTTAAATAATAAATTATCAGAAGGAATTTTATTTTCATTTTCATCTTCTAAATAAGACATAATATCTTCATTTAATGATTTAAATTCTTCAATTTTTTTATTTTGTTCTTCTTTCATATCATCAATTTGATTAGGTTTTAAATTTTTAAATTTAGGATTATTTTCAATAGGTTCATTTATTTCATTCCATTCATTAACTTTACTTTTAATAACATCATTAACAGAAATAATTTTAATAAGAGGAAATTGATTATTAATAATTTCAGCTTGAGTTTTTTTTCCTGAAAGTGGATAACCAATAAAGCATATTTTAATAGGAATATAATCCCATTTTCCTTTAATTTGATTATTTTTAATATTATTATTATTATTAGGAAATTTATATTCTAAAACATTATTAATTAAATCAGCAAATCTGTAATTTCTAACTGGAAATTTTGACATTGAAACATCTTCAATTTGACTTTTTGTTGGTTCAAAATCTTCATTTAAATTATGAAAAATATCATTAAATTCAATACTAACTCCTCTTATATTATTAGGAATAATATATCTATCATCCCATTCACCAGCATAATTTATATAATCTAATAATTCTCTTTCTTTATCAATTGTCCATTTCATTTTTTCTTTTTCTCCTATTAATGAATATAATTTTTTCATTTCAAATAATTCTTGATCAAAAAATGGTTCTTTTATTGGTTTTCCATCTATAAATTTTTCATTCCATTCTTTAAATTCTGGTAATTCTAATAATTCTTTTATATTTTCTACTTGATATAAATAACCTTCAAAGGCGTAATCTATTATTTGTTGTGTTATTTGTCTTATTAATGGATAATCATTTAATATTTTATTTTTTTTTATTTCTGATTTTATTAATGTTTCTTTTAAATTTAATTTGTTTAGTTTTGAAAAATAATCTGATTTATTAAATGTTATTTCTGGTTGTTCAAATTGAAATTTGAAATTTGAAAATTCTTTTGTATTATTTGTTCTTATCATTATTGTTTTAAATTTATTTATTCTTTTTGATAAGTCATTTTGTTTTTTTTCTTCTCTTATATTATAATCATAATTTAATCTTCTATTTGTAGTTGAATTATTAAAAACTTCTTCATTTTGAGTTTTATTTAATTTAAATAATGAATTATCTTTACTAAAGAAATTTTTTAATTTTTTTGGATTTAAAGTTTTTCCTAAATCAATTTTTTGTTGATTTTCTTTTTCTATTTGGAATTTTTTTTTTAATTTAATTCTATCTTTTAATTGTTCTCTTACTTTAGTCATAACAGTATCTTGAGACATATCAATATTAAAACTACCATTTAAAAACTTTAATTTTTCTAAATTAATATAAAAACCAATATCCTGTAAATTATCTCTAAAAGAAGTAACATTAAAATTATCTTTTAAAATTTTTCTATTTTCTTCTCCAATATCTGTATTTAACATATAATTAATATCTCTTTTATGAAAATCATGTTTTTGTAATTTATAATTACTAGTTTTAATTGGATTTAATCTTTCACTTTTTGTTAATTTAAATATTTGTTCATTATCTTCATTTGTTTTTATTTCATTATCAAAATTAAGAGTATTTAAATTATTATCATCTTTATTTGATTTGACTTCAGTATCAAGAAATTCACTTGGTAATTCTACCATAGAACCTTTTTTAATAAATTTAGTATGTTTTATTACTTGATCCATAAATTTAATTTTTTTATTTTTTTTAGAAGAAGTAAAAATAGTCTCTTGATTATCATCATTTTTATTTTCATATGTTTTATTTGTTTTATCTTCTTCTTTTCCAATTATAGATTCAACATTAAATTTTGCCATATCATCAAATCTTTTTTTAATTTCATCTAAATCTGCATAAATATCAAATGTTTTAATATTATCAAAATTTATTTTTTTTTTATTTATTGATACTCTTATTTTATATATTAAATTCATTGCTGCTGTTAAATCTTTTTGTAAAATTGGTGCTATCATATTTGGTGTTAAATCCAAATTACAAGTTTGTTTTAAATGTTTTGTTAAATTATCATAATTTGTTTTTATTGAAAAGTAATCATATGCTTCATAGTAATTTTTAAAAAATTGTTCTAAAGATATTAATTCTAATTTAAATAGTAAATTCCCAAATTTATATCCTGTATAAAAATCTTCTTTAAAATCTGTTATATGAGGATACATTCCTACTTCATCGTTTAACCAATTATATATTAATTCTGACATTTTTCAATCAGTTATTTTTTACTCTATCTTTTTTTTTTATTATTTAATTTTTTTTTATAAAATATTATTAAAAATTAAATTATTTATTTTGAATTAAATAAAATAATAAAGATTAAATATTTTAATTAAAGATATTTTATTTCTAAAATATAAATTTAATTTTTAATTTTTGTTATAACTATTATCTTTATTTATTTTTTTTTTTCTTTTTCCTTTTTTTTTTTTTCTTCTAAATCTTTTAATTTTGCAGTTCTAATAATTTGTTTTAAAACTTCATTATTTTCATAATCAGAATCATTTAAAAAAGATTCAGAAATATTAATATTATCGATATTAGTATTAATACTATTATTAGTAATAAGATTTTTACTAGTATTATTATCAATATTATTATTAATACTATTATTAGTAATAAGATTTTTACTATTATTATTATCAATATTATTATTAATACTATTATTATTAATACTATTATTATTAATAAAAGGATTTTTAATATTTGAATTAGATAATTTATTTGAATTATCATATTGATTATCATTAAATCCTTTAATAATACTAACTTTAATATCAAAAGGATTTTTTTCAGTCTCAACTAAATTACTATTATCAAGATTTGAAATTCTAGACAAAGAAATTTTTTTATCATTTAAATCTTTAATTTTAGGATTTGTAGAAATAATTGATAAATTTTTTAAAACAGATAAATCCAATTTTGAATTTGATAATGATTGCTCTTTCCATTCACTTACTTCCAATATTACACTATGAATTGGATATTTTTCATTTACTAAATTTTGAGTTTTATCTATATCATCAAGTGAATATGAATAATCATCGTCCTCTTTATTATCATCCATATCATAATTACTAATTCTTTTTGGATTATATTCTTCTTCATTTTTTATATTTGAATTTGATTTATTTTGAATTTCAATTTTTTCATCTTTATTTATTGGATTGTCAATTTTTGGATTTTTATCTTTTTCTTTTTCTCTATATTGAATATTTTTTTGGTTTTCTATTTCATTTTTATTTTCTATTTTTGTTGTTTCATTATTTGTTTTAATATTTATTTGAAAAGGATTTTCTTGGTTTATATTTTGTATTTGTTCTACTTTTTTAGTATTTTTGATTATTTCATTATTTTTTGGGTTTTTTGAATTTATTATATTATTATATTCTTGATTTTGGTTTTTTAGATTTATTTTTTCATTAATATTATAAGCTTCACTATTTAATTTATCATTCATATTATATGATTCAATATTTGTTTTATTATTAATATTATTTTCTTGAATTTGGTTTTTTGGGTTTGCTTTGTTGCTAGAATTTGGATTTTCTGTAATTTTTATTTTATCATTTTTTGAATTGACTTTTTTAATATTAATATTATTATTATTACCTAATTTTTGATTATAATTTTCATTATTTATAATATTATTTTTTCTTACATTATCAATATTGGTATAATTATTTTTTTCATTATATATATTATTTCTTAAAGTTTGTTTATTTGTATTATTATTTTGATAATTTCTTTGAATATTATTATTATTATTACTTTGACTAATAGGTAAATTTTCTTTATTCTTTTCATTTTTAGTTAAATTTTTATTTGTTTTATTATCATCAAAATTCTTAATATTTTTTATATTTTTTATATTATTATTATTTAAATTTGTTTTATTATTTTTTTCTTCATTTTGAATTGGTAATTCTTCTATTAATAAATTATCAGAATCCTTTTTATCTAAATTAAAGCATTGTATTATTTTATCTGCTAAAAAACTTAAATTAATACTATCATTTTCAAATTCATTAACATCATTATTATTATAATAATTATTTTTATTTGGATCAAAATTAAATCCATCATTTCTTCTTGGTGTAGTATATTGAACATAAAAATTATTTTGATAATTATTATTATTTGGAGGTAATATATCTTTTTCATTTTTATTATTTTTTTTCAACTTTTCAAAACTAAAATCTCTTTTTCTATCTTCATTTTTATTTTTATGTGTATCCATTAAATTTATATTTGAAGAATAATTTGATAGTCTATTAGTTCCTAAGTCTTCTAAAATATTTCTTTTATTATTATTCATATATTTGTAATAATTATTTGTATTTTTTATTGGAACATTATGAATATAATTATTGATTTTTTCATTATGAATATTATTTGCATTGTTTTTATTTATTAAATTTTTTTGAGGATTATTTATATAAGGATTTAAAGTTTGCTGAATTGGTCTATTAAATTTGTTATCAAAATTATTATTTGTTGAATTTTTATATAAAATTGTATTATTGAAATTAGTATTTTCAATATAATTTTTGTTTTGATAATAATTATTACCTTTGTAATTATTGTAATTTGAATTAATATTTTGAGTTATTTTAAAATATTGATTATTAAAATCATTTATATCATTTATTTTCCTTTGATATGCATTTATATTGTTTTTTTGTTCTTGAATAGGATTATTCAAATAATCATTTTTAATATTTTTATTTTTTGCTTTTTTCAAAGTTTTTTCTAAAATTTTTAAATTTTGATTTATCTTATTATTAAATTCTGCTTCCTCTAAATCATTAAACTCTCTAATATTATAATTATTTTTATTAACATTTATATTTCTTTTGGGAATTTCTCTTTCAAAATATTTATTATTATTATAATTATAATTTATATTTTTCATTAAATTTATATCAAAATTATTTCCTCTATCTGGAAATATATCATTTTGAAAATGATATTTAGAATTGTAATTCATTAATCTTAAATTATTATTTTTTTTATATTTTATATTATAAAATAAATATTACTAATTTATTTAAATTTATTATAATAAATTTATTTTTTTATGGTTTTACAAATGTTTTTGATTTTTTATAAACCTAAATAAACATAAAGAAAATACTATTTTAAATATTAATTCAATTATATTTATTCTTTAATAATTTATAAAAATTTATGTCTTTAACATTTATTTTACCTATAATTATTTACAAATTTTTAATATATATTATTTTACAAAGATTGATTAGTATATATAGACTTTTTTACCGGTTTATCAAACCTATTTATATTAATAAATTTAGATTTTTTTTTCATTTTTAATAATTTTATCAATAATAAAATAAAATTCGCCTTCATAAACATAAAGTTCAAAATTAATTTTTGAAAGAATTGAATATTCTAAAAAGTTTATTTCATTTAAATTTAACCCACCAATTTTAGCAAAATGAGAATTTTTATAATTAGTTTCTTCATTAAATTTACTTGCAATTAAACAAGATGCAATTATTATCCTGTAAATATTATTTTTACAAATAAAATAATTTTCTTTTTCTATAATATGTAAAATATAAATAAATGAAATGATTAATGTTGATTTTTCCATATGAGTATATTTAATTATTCTTTTTAGATATTTTTCTATTGTTAATACAGGAATTTTATTAGAATAAAAATCATCATTTTCTTTTTCTTTTTTTTTATTTTTATTTTGACGATTTAATTTTATTAGAATTATAAAATAGTTTGAAATATATGATATTATATCTTCCATATTTATATTTTGAATATCTTCAAATATTAAATTTTCTGTAATAGATTCTATTGTTGTTGAATTATTGCTAATTGAATATTCACTTTCCATTTATTATAATTTTAATAAATTTTATAAAATTATAAAATTTTTATTTAAATTTACACGCATATATTCGAAAAAACTTCCAAATTATCCTATTTTTGTTTTATTTATTGAAATATTCCAAATGTTTATCTAATAATAAAAGTGAAATGATATTTTATCTTATTTAAATGTAGGTAAAACATCTAAATTAAACATGAAAAAAAAAATAAATTAAAAAATAACAAAAAAAATTAAATTAAAAAAAATAAATATTAGTTATAAAAATATATAATCTATCATAATTTATTGATTCAACAAAATAGCTCTATATAAATATATATAAATAAAGAAAAAGCAATCAAAATAAAAAAAATAAATAAAATTAAAAAGCATTTAATATCATCACAAATAGAAAAAAAATGGAAACTGAAAAAGAAAATATTGAATCAACAGATACAAAAGTTGAATGTATAATATGTAATGAACAAAAAGAATTTTTTTCAATTGGTCATTGCAATCATGAAGTAACATGTTTATATTGTACATTAAAATGTCGTTCATTTTACAATGATAAAAGATGTCCTTTATGTAACATTATATTAAATGAAGTGTTTATTTCACCAATTTCAGAAAAACATAATTTTGAAGAATTAGATAAAAAAGATAAAAGTATTTATTTTCAAGATGATGATTTTGAAAATAATGGAGTTTATTATATTGATATAACATCAAAAGAAGAAAGTTTAAAATTAAAAGGCTTTAAATGTCCAATTAATATTTGTTTAAGTGAACCTTTCGATAATTTTGATCAATTAAATAAACATTTAAATGAAAATCATATGAAATATTATTGTGATATTTGTTTAAAAGATGGTAAAAAATTTTTATCAGAACAATCAATTTATTCAAAAGAAGAATTAAAAAATCATATTAAATTTGGCTCTTATAAAAATAATATTTTACCTCATCCTAAATGTCCTTTTTGTAAAGATTTATATTTTAATGATGAATTATTATTTAAACATATGTCTCAATTACATTTTTTATGTGAGATTTGTAAAAAACAAGAAAAAAAAATTATTTTTTATTCAGTTCTTCCAAATATAGTTCAACATAATAAAATTAAACATTATTGTTGTCCTTATAAAGAATGTGTTAATGATTTATATGTTTGTTTTGGAAATGAAAAAGAATTTATTGGTCATTTAATCTCAAAACATCATATGAATGATATTGGAGGAAAAATAAACTCAATTGTTCTTGAAAATCAACCTCAAGAAATTTTTTATCCTGAAAAATTTGATATTTCTTTAAATAGAGATGAATTTAATTTTACTAATTTTGTTAAGAAATTAAATGAAAGATATATTAATCATAAGGATGATTTAGAAAATAAAAGAGTAATTGAAAAAAAATTTAATGATAATAAATTTGATTATAATGATATTGAAGTTGAAGTTATTTATGCAAATGATAATAATAATAATAATAATTATAAGAATAATAATTATAAGATTAATAATAATAATAGTAATAATAATAATGATAATAAAGAAATACAATTAAATATTAAATCTAAATCTTATTATCCAAAAACAAAAAAAGGAAAGTTTCAAAATCAAGAATTTAAAAAAAATAAAAATAATCAAATTATTTTTGTAGATGATAAAAATTCAAATCATACCAAAAGAGATTCTTTAGATTATGAATTTATATTTCAATATTATTTAACACTTATTAAAGAATATATAACAAATAGAATTAAAATTAGAGAAGTAGATGAAGAAGAAATAAAATTACCAAAAGAAACAATATATCAATTAATTATGATAATAAATAAAATAGAAACAAAAAGACAATTATATGAATTATCCTCAATTCAAAATTTTGGTTTACCAATGGAAAGTATAAATACTATTAAAAATCTTTTAATTCCAGACACCGATAATGCAAATAATGAAAAATTATATATAGAATTTGATAATTTAACAATGAAAAATATGTTAATTTTATATAAATATATTTCTACTGCTTTGAAAAAAATTAATGGTTCATTTTTTAAATTAGAATTTGAACAAATTAATGAAGATTTATATGAAGATTTTATTAAAAGACCAATAACAATTGAAAAAAAAATTGAATCTAAAAATAATAGTTTTGCTATTAATTATATTATTAATAATAATAATAAAATATATTTTGAAGAATATAAAAGTCATAATCATAAAAAGAAAAAAGGAAAAAATTGGAATAAAAAACCAATTCCTGGACTAACTGGAAATAATAGTCAAAAAATAATTAATATTTATAACACAAATAATAAAGTTAATGAAAATAAAAATAATTTAAATGAAAATAAAGATACAAAAGAAAATCAAAATGAATCATTTAATGAATTAAAAAAAGAAAAAAATGAAGAAGAAGAAAAAGAAGAATCTGAAAATAATAAAAAAGATGATAGTAAAGAAGATATTAAAGAAGAAGATATTAAAGAAGATGATATTAAAAAAAAAAATTATAAAGAAAATAAAAATGAAAAGAGTAAACTTTCTATGCTAATTAACAATAATATAATTGCCAACGATAATTATATAAATAATAATATTCCAATTGATAAAAAGAAATATGGAAAAAAAGGGAAGAAAAAAGGAAAATTTATTGATATCGAAGATTTCAATAAATAAATTTATATAGAAAAATATATAATTTAATACATTTAATTATAAAATAATATATAATCTCTTTTAAAAATTTATATAAAATAAAATTATAAATTATCTTAATTTAAATATTTTAATTATAATTAAAAAAAATGAATGATAAAGAAGTAAATATACAAAATGAAAATTATGAAGAATATATTGAAAATAATAATAATTACAATAATCTAAATAATAATGAATTTAATTATCAAAGAAAAGAAGATGAAGAAGAACATGAAATTTATCAAGAAGGAACAAATGATAATAATAACAATAAAGAAATGGAAATAATATCAGAAGATGAAAATGAAGATGGAATTAAAAACAAAGACTCAAATTTAAAAGTAGAAAAAATAAAAATAAATTTAAATGAAAAAAATAAAGAAGACTATAATAAAATGTTTGATGAAATAATGAAAAAAAATAAAGATAATTTAATATTTAAAAAAGATAACAATAATAATTCATTTAAACCACTTTCAGAAATGGAAAAAAGACCAAAATCAAATTTATATAATTCAAATACAAAAAGTATTCAATTTACAGAAAAAAACAGTCAAGTATCAAAAATTCCAATTGAATTATCTTTATATAAAGAAGCAGAAAAGAGAAAAGAAAAAAGAGAAAAAATAGAATATAATAATATGATGAATATAATGTTAAATGCATCTAAAGTTAAAATGAGTAATAATAGTCATAAAATTGCAATTAATAAAATAGAAAAAATGATTGATGATACAATAAGTAAATATGAAAAAGATAAAAAAATTACTTTTATAAATGCAGGAGAAATTTTAACAGACTTAAAAATTTTTAGAGAAACTTTTCCAAAAGAAGATAAAAAAAATAATAATAACAATAATAATAATAATAAAAATAATTATTATCAAAGTTATAAAGATATTCAATTAGAAATGATTAATACAAAAGAAAGTGAAATAAGAAAACAAAAAGAAGTAAATTTTTATGAACAATTATGGTTAACTTTAAATCCAGGAAATAATAAATTTATTAAATCAGATATTTTTAGTGAAATATTAAAAATATTATTAACTCCAGTTAATGCTAATATAAAAGAAATAAGTGAAATATTAAAACAATTTTTATTAACTGCATTTTTTTTAAATTCTAATCCAGAAGAAGTAAAAAAATATATAAGTCCAATAACAGAAAAGGAAATATCAGATGAAGAAATATGGCCAATTGAAAAATTAATAAAAGAATTTTTATCATTAAAAGAAAATTTATTAGCATATCAAGGATTAAAACATTTTAATAAATCAATGCAAAAAGAAATTGATAATACAAAAAAAGAATTATCATTTAAACCAAAAATAAATGAAAATTCTTCAAATTGGAATTATTATTCTGAAAGATTACCAGCTTTAATTGAAAGAGAAAAATTAAGACAACAAGTTTTAGAAGAAATGAAAAAAGAAAATGAAGAAAAAGATTTAAAAGAATGTACTTTTAAACCAAAAATTAATGAGGATAAAAAAAAAATAAGAAAAAATAGTCAAAATGATATTAATTCAAATATTTCTATTTTTAATAAATTATATACAACTGATAAAGGAAAATATGAAAGATTAAAAAAATTAAAAGAAGAAGATGAAAAAAAAGAAGAATTAAAAGAAATGGAATTTTGTACTTTTAAACCAAAATTAATTAGTCAACAAAGTTTAAAAAAAAGTTTAAATTCTACAGAAAGACCAAAAGGTTTTGATGAATTTCAAAAAAAAATGAGAGATGGAATAATGAAAACTGCATTAAAAAAATATAAAGAAAATAGAATTCCAGTTGGAGAAAATTATGAAAAAATTAAAAAAGCTAATATTCAACCTTTTGATATTACTGATTTAAGAAATAAAAATAAAGATAAAAATAATGATAAAAAAAATGAAGAATTTTTTACTATTCAAATTAAAATTCCTTCAGGAAGAGAAAGACAAATTAAAGTTTATTTAAGTGAAGATCCTTATGATGTTGCTGATAATTTTTGTAAAACTTATTGTTTGAAAAATGAAGTTAAAGAAAGATTAGCTAAAACTATTTTGAATTTTAGAAATCTATATTTACAAAAAAATCATATTCAAAATAAGAAAAATGATAATACAAAGATATAATAAATGTTATTTAAAATATTAAATATAATTTTTTTTTTAAATAATAGACTTAAAGAAATATTAATATATAAGAATTAAATAATACTATATATTAAAAAGAATTAGTTTTTTTTTAATCTATTTTTGAAATATTTTCTGAAAATGAATATTATCAATTTCATTTTCATTCATTTTTTTATTCTATTTTTTTTAAAATTTAAAGTTTAAATTTTATCATTTTTTGAATAAAAATTTGTTAATATAATTAGTTAAAAAAAAATTCAAATTTTATTATAAATTTAACAAAACATATATTAAAAACATTTCAATTTGCATAATCTAGGATTAATTTGATTTTTATAAAGAAAAAGATTTAGGTTCAGAATTGGCTCTTCTTCATAAAAATT
>JAEEGK010019832.1_pt1 | contig 14371 bp, 7 predicted proteins | sample 8958771 | NCBI WGS metagenome assembly JAEEGK01 (sample SAMN16246547, study PRJNA631951) | gut metagenome | biome: gut microbiome; feature: rumen; material: SC-attached | host: Bos | place: Iran: Karaj | collected 2018-10
CAATATTATTAATATAATTCATATTTCTAAAATTATTTGGATTATTATTCATATTTCTAAAATTATTTGGATTATTATTCATATTTCTAAAATTGTTTTGATTATTATTCATATTTCTAAAATTATTTGGATTATTATTCATATTTCTAAAATTGTTTTGATTATTATTCATATTTCTAAAATTATTTGGATTATTATTCATATTTTTAAAATTATTAGGATTATTAAAAGTATTATAATTTCTATTTAAATAATTATTATTCCCTCTATTCATATTATTATTATAACTTCTACTAAAACCATTATTATAATTATTCATATTATTAAACTGATTGTAGTTATTTTGTTCATCAAAATTATTATTATTCATTTGTCCATTAAATTCATCATAATAATTATTATCAAAATCTTCATATCCATTATTATTCATATTATAATTAATACCATCATTATAATCATAAAAAGTTTCATCAAAATCATCAGCAATAGGATTATTATAAAGATTAGTTCCTCTTAAATTATCATTTCTTTTATAAGGATCTTTAATATCAAGAAATTTTTCTTGTTGTTTCTTTAAAAGAGGATTATCATATCTATAAACTTGTCCATTTACAATAATATTATTATCTACATTATTTTTATCATTTACTTGCCCATCAAGCATTTGTTTATATAATATATGTTTATTTCTCTTTAAATTCCTCACAAAATTATTATATCTATTATTAACTCCATCAGATAAATAAACACCCATTCTATCTTCAGTTGTGATCATTGATCTTTCTTTTTGAGAAAGATTCATTCTTCTATTATATTTATAATTAACTGAACGACTTTTTAATGGATTAACTGAATAACCATAATTATTAATTATAACATCTCTATTTTTTGATAATGTTAATGGATTTTGTACTTTATTTGAAAGCATTTTTTGATATTCTCTTCTTTCATCATTTTGTTTTCTTATTTTATTTTGCATAATTCTATTTTGTTCTTCTCTTTCTCTTCTTTGATTATCTTCTAAATAATCCCTTTCTTCTTGTATTCTTCTTCTTCTTTCATCTTCTTTTCTAAATTTATAATCTTCAGCTGCTTTTTTATAATTATTAAACATTTGTTTTTTAACATCATTATTAGCATGGAATAACATTTTTAAAATTAATTATTTTTTATAATGTTTTTACTATATATTAAAAAAATCTTTAAAAACTAATGTGAATTTATAATAATATTATCTTCAATTTTAAAATCATTAAATCAATTTTATGGAGAATAAAATTGATTATTTATTTGAGAAGAAGGATTATTAATTTGAGACTGACTCATAACTTCTTGATAAGAAGGAATTTCATTTACATCAATATTAGAATTAATTGCATTTAATTCTTTTTCAACTGAATTTATTATTGAATTATTAATTCTATTATTACCATCATTAATAGTTAGATGACTTATTGAAAGTGGAATTATTATTTGTTTTTTTTTGAAATTTACTTTTATTAATGAATTAAAATTAGGAATTAATTCAATATAATATTCAACTTTTATTAAATTAGTATCTATTGTTGGAACTAAATAAATTAATTGAGTCTTATCTTGAACATGAATACCATCTGGATAATATACATATTTATTAAAAATATTCTCAGGTTCGCTAATTAAAAGATTTAAATTAATATCAGAAACTTTTTGAGTTAAAAAAGAATCTATTTTTAATAATTCATCTTTTACTAATAAACTAGTTTCTTCTTTTCCATTATGTAAAAACCTAACTTTCCTTATTAATTTAGTTGTAATTGAAGTAACATCTTCTTTTCCTAAATCAATATGTAAATTTAAAGGAATAGAAGTATGAAAAGAATAATTATTTGTAGGATATGATGCTTCAATTACTCCATTATCTTTAATAAACAAACTTAATATTTTATTTGAAAATGGAAAAGTCATTTTAAGAGGAGATGATAAACAAGAAGGAGGTTTATAAATCATTAAATAAAACTTTTTTTCTATCAATAACTCAGTTAAAGATATAATTATATATGTTCTTATACAAGCCATTTTTTCATATAATGGAAATTCTAATGATGGAATTAAATAGTTTGGTAATTGAATATTAAATGCTAATTCAATTCCTTTTGAGATTTGCTTATTATTAATTAATTCATAAAATTGTTTTGTTTCACTGTATATATTATTTACATTTTCTTCATTATCTGAACTTTTCATATTAATAATATTTATTTTCTTTGCTTCCCAATATTCTTTTTGAAAAATTTTAAATGTAAAAATAGCTTCTTTTAATGGTTTTGGATTTTTTATAAAAATTTTTAACGATATATTTTCTCCTGGGAAATAAAAATTTTTATCAGTTTGTATTTGAAAATCTCCTTTAAATTTTTTAATACTTTCATTATTTCCCATAAATTAATAAAATTTATTATTAATTAAATATAAAGTTAATTTATAAATTTTAATTTTTATTAAAATGAATATCTTAAATAAAAATTAAAAAGCTTTAAAAAAGAAAAATAAAAAACCAAAAATTAAAACCAAAAAAAAAATTAAATATCATCCAATGTTTCTATTAAAAAAATCCAAATATTTTATTAATTTTATTATCTTATTAAAAAAATATTTAATCTTCTCCACCTTCACCACCTTCTTCTCTTTTCTTTTGAATTCTTTTCTTAGTCCTACTCATACCTTCTTTATTAGGAATTTTAGTAATTTTAGGTTCATTTTCTTTTCTAACAATAAAAGAAGGAATATTAATAATAGGAGATCTCAAACCTCTATTAAAAGCAATTTTCTTTTGGAAAATAAGAGTTCTGGCTTCATGAATAGTTTTAGCATAATTACTTTGATAAACAATAGTTTGTAATCTTCTATCTAAAAATTGTTTTGTAGTTAATCCTAAGACATAATCTAATTGAGCTTGTTCTTTTGATAAAACACCAATTCTAATCATTCTCTTAATTAATGCTTCTCCTTCAAAAATTCTTCTTGGATCATTTGGTTCTAATGTTAATAATTCTCTTGCTGCTTTTCTTATACGAGCTAATACATATTGTACTCTCCATACTTCTCTTTTGTTTTTTAAACCATATTTTCCTATCAAAAGAAGCTCTGAGTCAAGACGCTCTTTTTCATATGGTCTTTTTGGGTTTTTTGCTGTTTTTGAATAGTTTCTGTAGTTCTTACCCATTTTGGATATTTAAATAAAAATATAAATTATTCATTATTTATTTAATTATTGAATTAAATTAAATTTTTTATATATTTTTTAATTTTGTTGATGTTTTTAAATATTTATATTGTAGTATATAATAATCTTTTGCCACTTTGATTATAAGTATTTATATTTAATTTCATTGATTCATAATTATTGAATGCAAAATAAGATAATAAACTCTATATATTCATAAAAAAACTGTTTTAAATATTTACTTAATAAAATGTTCCAATCAAACTAATTAATTGAAACTAAGTTTTTGTAATATATTTGATTTAAATATATAGTATATAAAATAGTAAATTCAAAAAATATAATTATTTATTTTACAACCTATAAAATCTAAAAATGGAAAGTACAAATAAGAAACAAGAAGAAGAAGAACAAAAAGAAGAAGAGAAACAATAAGAATAGATACATGAAGAAGATAAAAAAGAAGATGAAAATAAAGTAAAACCTAATAATGTAATAATATAAATAATGAAGCATTACAAAATAAAAAAGAAGAAAAAAAATAGACAAACAAAATACAAAGAAAATAAACACAATAGAAGACTATTTAGAAAAATTATTATATCAAACATTAAAAATAGTAAAAAATGATTTATTAAATGAAATAAAAAATAATGATTATGAAAAATAATTATAAATGAAAAAAGAGAAAATGATATTAAAGAAGAAGAAGAAATAGATGATATTTTAGATAATATTGAAATATTAATTTTAAATGAAGATAAATTAAATAATGAAGATGATAATAAAAAAAAATATTTATTTATATTAAAGTTTTAGTTGAGAAATGAATTTGAATAAAGCACCAGATAAAAATAATTTAGAATAAGTTTTGGATAAAAATGAAGATAATAATATAAATATAAATTTTAATAAAAAATGAAAACATAGTTAAAGAAATGGTTGAATTAGGTAATTTTGAATATATATAATGTTTAATTTAATTTTTTTGTTTTTATTTTATTAATTGCTTTATTTTTTAATTTTTTAATATAAAAATGAATAATCATTATAAGATAAATAAATATTTAAAAGAACTTTTGCCTTCATTACTTCAATTATTAAAAGATTATGAAAAAAGTGAATCTCAATCACAAATAGATAAAAAAAATAATTATAATAATAAAAACAAAATAAGTTTAGATGAAAATATCAAAAAAAAAATAGAAATTAATTGTGAGAAACTAGAAGAATTAAATTATGAAAGGTAATATAAATTTTATACAATTTTTAAAATATATAAAATATATAAAACAGTGAAGAATCAATTAAGCATAAATGCAAAAATTTAAATATTCAATTATCAAATTTAAAATATGAATACAGTAATTTAAAAAATCAAAAAGAAAAAAGAAATATTGCATCAAAAAATCTTTTAGAATTAAATTCAAATAATAATAATAAAGAATTAAAAGAAAAATTAAGATATTTAATTGAAGATTGTTATTATGAAAAAGAATTATATTTATCAACAAAACAAAAATTAGAAAATCAACATAAAAAAATTAATATATTATATAAAGAACATGATGATTTAAAAGAACAAGAAAAAAAAATTGAAGAAGAAAATCAAATAAGTAAAAATCAAATTGAAAGTGAATTAAAAAAAATTGAATATAATATTTCAACAGAAAAAAAAAAGTATTTATACAAAATTGGTGAACAAAATAAAGAAATAGAATTATTAGAATATGAAATTGAAACATTAAAAAAGAAAAAAGAATTTCTAAATAATAAATTATATAAAAAATCAATGTCAACAAAAAATATTTTTGAAAATCCCGAATCAGAACCTGTTGATAATTTAATTATTCATTCAAAAACATTAAATAAAAGAGCAAATAGTATAGAATCAAAAACAAAGAGAAAACCTTTTAATAATTTTAACTTTGTTGAATAAATTTATTATTAATTATATATTAATTTTAAAAATATTTTTTAATTTTCATTTTTTTCATCTTCAACATTTTCTTCATTATCTTCATCTTCATCATTTTCTTCATCTTCTTCATTTTCACCATCTTCTTCATCTTCTTCATTTTCATCATTTTCTTCATCTTCTTCTTCAGTTTTACTTAAAAATGTATCTGGATCTACTAAATTATTTGGTCCTTTTTTATAAGTATTTATATCAACAAAACTTTTATTTTCCATTGAATTATCAAAATCAAAATTTTTAAATTGTTTAGAAATATTTTTTGTTTTTTTTTCATTTTTTTCATCCATTGAATTATTAATATCATCTATTGAGGAGGAATCATCATCATCATCATCATCATTATTATCATTAAGACCTAACATACTATTATTTCTTTTTTTTTTATTATTATTAATATTTGGTTCTTTTATATTTAAACCAATATTTTGTGAAAGGTCTATTATATTATAATTTTTAGAACCGCAATGTTGACATCTTTGATTACAATAATTTTGACATCCCCAACAAAAACTTTTTTCATTTTCACATACAATAAATTTCTTTCCTAATGTGTTTTTACAAATAATACATTTTGGAATATTTTTAACTTCATTCATTATTTTATTATTAAAATCAATAAGTAATTTTTGCTTTCTTCTCAATTCTTCTCTATATTTTTCAGGTAAATAAATTTCATTTATTTTAATATCAATTGGATGTTTATAAGGACATAATTCTCCCAAATCACAAAATTTATTAGGACAAATATATAACTTTCTATAATTTCTTCTATCAAAAAATACTTCATTTCTAGTATGAAAGAAATCACAATCATTTGTATGATTTTTATTTAATTCATTATTTAATTTCCATAATGTTTTATTTCCTTTTGTTATTATTCTTTCTGGACATATTTCATTTTTTTTAATAATTATATTTCTTCTTTTTTCAAGATTGGTATTATGAAAATGTTTACATTTTGTATAATCATGATTCATTAAATTTTTTTCTTCATAAAAGAAATTTGTTAAAATACAAAATCTTGTTTTAATATCTGGTAAAAACATAATTCTATCTAAAATATTATTTGTGGAGTTATAGACATTCAAATATTTTATAATTAATTCAATATTTCTATCATTTTCATGATATAATTTTCTAATGTTATAGGCGATTTTATAATTTTGATTTAAATATTTCGGCTCATAAATAACGGTATCATCATCTTTTATTAATTCAATTGGATAATTTGAATATATTTTATTTTTGCTAATATGATAAACTAAAGGATGGAAAATATATTCATTAATATTATGACAAAAAATACATGTTCTATAATACATAATCTTTATTTTTTCTTCTAACTTTTCTTTTATATTCGTTTTTAACAAATTATTTTCATCTAAATATTGTTTACAATCTTGACATAAAGAAGTATTTTTTTGATATTCAAATTCTGTGTCAATATAAATATCATTTTGATAATATTTAGTATGATCAGATTGAATATATTCGCAAATATTTTTAAATGTTTCTTGTGCCATTTTAATACATTGACCTCTGCAAGGAATTGGTAAATAATTATAACTATTAAATGCAATTCCAATTGGTCTTCTTAATTTTTTTCCATTTCTTCCATTTAATTTTTCAAGAACTTCAAAAGAAGAATTTTTAAATTGTTCTTCATTAATAACTTTATAGTTAAAAATTATAAAATTATCATCATTATTTTCAAATGGAATTTGTTCAAAATAAGTTGAGGCTCTTCCAATTACATTACTTTTTAAATAAAATCTAAGTGATAGAATTATTTCAACTTTTTGTTGAATATCATTTAATATTTCTTCTATTGATTGTGGTAAAATTCCATGAAAATTTATTGCATGTGATTTTAATTGGTTATTTAATTTGTTGAAATAATTTGTAAAAAAATTTTCATTAATTTTATTTGTTTTATAATATCCTGCTAATTTTTCACATAAACGTGTAAATAATTTTTCTCTATCTCTTATAATATTTTCATGTTCTTCAACATAAGGGTCATATTTTATTTCATTTTTAATTCTTTGATATGGTGTTATTCTTCTTATTAATTCTTCATTAATATATTTTTCATAATCATTATTAAAGAATCTTAAAAAATGAGGGTCTCCAAGAATTTGTAATTCAGGATATTTCTTTCTATTTTTTATATAATCGTTATATTTATTTTTTGTTAAATAAATATAATATAATTGCTCATCAGATTTTCTTTTTTCAAAGTATTTTGACATTATTTTATAAAACAAAAAAATAGAAATATTTATATTAAATAATTAAACTAATTTTAAATAATAAATCAAATTCATTTTTTGATTGATGATTTTCTAATATTTGTTTTTAAAGTTTTTGTTGGTTATACCTTAAATTACTTAGCATTGAATTAGAATAAATTCTTGGACAATTTGATGATAATTTTAAAATTAAGTTATTTTCATTTAGCAACATATTATGTGTTGATAAATTAATTTTTGATATAAATTTTAAATTTTGAATTTAGATTTTAATTAAAAGATTCATATAAATAAATAAATATTCACAAAATTTTGTTACTTTTTCATATGGATTATCTTATTTTTTCCTATTTTTTTCTTCATTATATTTAGCACAATTTTTTCTGAATCTACATAAAATTTATTTTTGATTCATTTTTTATAAAAAATGTAAGTTAATAATTTATTTCTATCATGATTATGATTTAGATTCTTTATACTACTTCTTTTGGATATTATATTAGATAAAATTATTGAAATATTATTTAATGTATTATTTAATTTTTCAGAATCTATTATATTTAAATTTTATTTTAATTTTGTTGTTTAAGTTATATTTACTTTATTTGATGAAGAAGTTTTTAAAATTGGTAAATAAATTTTTTTACAGGACATTATCAGGATTAAAAAAACAAAATATATTTTAATTATGAATTATTAGAATTAGATTTATATTTATTAAAAAATTTATTATTTAAATAAAATAATTATAATTTATTAATTAATATAATCCCATTCCAATCTTCCTGTATTTTTATTATATGAAACAAATACTCCATTATTTTCAGATATCTTTTTTTTATATTCTTCAATAATATTTTCCTCATCATTTAATTTCAAATTATAAAGTATACATTTCCTTTTAACATTCAAATGATCTTTTAATTCAATACTATCTTTTTCAATAATGCATTCATCATCAATATCTAATTTTAATAAATTAACTTTTGACAAAAATCTCACTTCACCATAATCATTATATATTTTAAAATTAGGAAGATTACTCAATTCTTCACTTGACATTCTACATAAAATATAATATTCAGGAATTGTTTTATAACCAGGTTTAGTTAATTTAGGAATTAAATCAATAGGAACTATACTAGAAATCTCAGAAGGATCACTTGTTAATTTTTTATAAATTACAATTGCAACAATTGAATTAGATAAATTATAATCAATTAATAATTTATTGTCTAATAAAAAAGAATTTGAGCCTAATAAAGAAATCTTTTCTATAATGTAATTAGGGAAATTTTTTTTTATTTTGTCATTTATTTTATCATTTATTAAATTTTTTAAATTTTCAACTTTATTTAATAAATTGACTGAATCAATTATAAAACTTTCATTAGAACCTTCTGGATTATTATAATTAATTTCAAGATAAATATTATTTTTTCTTTTATTATTTGTAAGATTTTTATTAATTTTATCTGAATTCATTTTTTTATTGTTAATTAAGTTAATATCTTCATTTTCATCATTTGATATTTTTTTTTTTGATTTATTTTTCAAATTATAATGAAATAGTTTAAAATTATTATTTATTTTTTCATCTAAAGAAATTAAATTTTTTTGGAATATGTAATCATCTTCTGAAATTTTAAAATTTTTTTCTGATTTTACATTTTGGTTTGATAATGATTGAGTTGAACTAATTCTACTATTACTTTTACTATTCAAAAAAGATTCATATCTTGTTTTCATATCATATTTATGTTTATTATTAGTTGAATATTTTTTTTTATAATATTCTAAATTTTTAATTTTTGGATTAGGTTGATAAGAAGAAAAACTATTTAAATTATATTTTGAATCATAATTTGAGAATGAATGATTATCAAAAGAAATGTATTTCTTATTTAAATATTTCCCAAAGTTATTTAATATTTTATTATTATTATATTTAGAATATTTTTCTTCTAATTCATTTAAAAATGTTTGAATATCTTTTCTATTATTTATTGCATCAATTACTATATTCGATGGATTTCCAATTGTATAACCATTAATATTTTGAATATTATTAATATTATTGCTATGTATTATATTATTATTATTTTGTTGATTATTAATTCCATTAAAAAGACTTTTTGAATTATTATTACCATCAAATAAACTTGTTGAATTATTTCCTCCTTTAAATAAACTATTAGAATTATTATGATTTGTATTTATATTTCCAAAAAGAGAAGGAGTTTGATTTGTTTTAGTATTACTATTATTATTTAAAAGAGATGAAAATAAACCAGTTTGTTTATTATTATTATTATTTCCAAAAAGTGAATTTGAATTATTTGTTGTATTATTTCCAACAAATCCTTTAACAGGATTATTATTAGTATTTGAATTTCCAAATAATCCACCATTTGTGATATTAAAACTTGAATTTGAATTTCCAAATAAAGTAGTATTAGTATTAGAATTACTAAAAAGGGAAGTATTATTTTTATTATTATTTGTACTATTTCCAAATAGGAATGATGATTGATTTGATGAATTATTATTAAAAAGTGAATTTGTTGCATTTGTTGTTGATGGTTGAATAGTTGATAAATTTGAATTACTAGAAAGTGAATTATTATTTTTATTATTAGTTCCAAATAATGAATTTGTGCTATTATTATTTTGAGTATTATTATTACCAAATAAACTATTATTTTGAGTATTATTATTTCCAAATAAACTATTATTGTTTGTTGTATTATTTTTTCCAAATAAACTATTATTGTTTGTTGTATTATTATTTCCAAATAAACTATTATTTTGAGTATTATTATTTCCAAATAAACTATTATTTTGAGTATTATTATTTCCAAATAAACTATTATTGTTTGTTGTATTATTATTTCCAAATAAATTATTATTGTTTGTTGTATTATTATTTCCAAATAAATTATTATTATTATTTGTGTTGTTTTTATTCCCAAATAAACTATTATTATTAGTTGTATTGTTATTATTCCCAAATAAACTATTATTATTATTTCCAAAAAAACTATTATTATTTCCTCCAATTATTGTTTTATTCACATTATTATTTTGAGTTGAATTATTTTGTGCTTGACTCATAGTATTTTTAACAATAAAAGTTTTAATCATTTTATTATTTTTTAAATATTCTAAATCTGCTAATCTATATTCTTCAAAAGAGCCTTTTATAAAATTATTATTTGCAGTAAATGCAATCATTTTAAAATTAGAATTTGAATTTTTATCATCCTGTATTACAGTAGGTTGATAAATCCAATCACAAGTAGTTTCATAGCAATTATTATTATTACCTGTACTTGTATTTCCTCCGAAAATTGATGTTTGGTTATTATTATTTCCAAATATAGTATTATTGTTATTTAATGTATTATTTACTTGATTATTATTTCCAAAAATAGAACTATTATTTTTATTTCCAAATAATGAACTTTGGCTTTGAGTTTGATTGAAAAGTCCATTATTATTATTTCCATTATTATTATTTTGATATCCAAAAATTGAATTATTATTATTATTGTTATTTTGACCGTTTAATGTGTTATTATTTTGATTATTTCCAAAAAATGAATTTCCTTGATTATTATTATTACTAAATATTCCGCCATTTTTATTATTACCTATATTTGAAATATTGCCAAATAATCCACCAGTATTATTATTATTTGAGAATAATGAATTATTATTAGATGATTGATTATTATTATTATTCCCAAATAATCCCCTAACTTGAGAATTTGTATTTATATTATTGAATAGACTCATCTTTTTTATATATTATTTTTTAATGATTAATATAAAAATAATTAATAACCCAATAATAAAAAAATAATTAATTTAATATAATTTAAAAAAAATAATTATCTTTCATAAATTTAAAAAAAAATTAAATTTGAAATATTTTATTATTTTTATCTTTTATATACCTTAAAAATAAAAATATCTTATATTCTGAAACTTAAGATTCATATTTTATAATAAAATCACATCATAATGTAAATTAATTGTTTAATTCTTAATATAAAATTATAAAACATTCAAATAATTTAAAATAGATATAAATATTATAATTTTTATTCTTTTCATAAACAACATATAAAAGAAATATTTTCTCAAAGTTTTACTAACCCTCTTATAATTTAATTAAAACCAAAATAATCATTTAATCCGAAATATTATATCTAAAAACTTATAAAATCCTTTATTTAAACTATGATTTTACCAAAAAAAAAAATATCAAAAAAAAAAAAAAATAATTATTTTTTAAAAAAAAAAATAAAAAATCGAATGTTCTAGACTCCATAAAATCGATATAAAAACATGTTCGAAAATTTAAAAAACATTAAAAAAAGCTAAAACCAAAAAATGACAACTGAAGAACCAAAAACTGAAGAAGCTAATACATTTAACTTCAACGCTGATATAAATCAATTACTTTCATTGATTATTAACACCTTTTATTCAAACAAAGAAATATTTTTAAGAGAATTAATTTCTAACTCAAGTGACGCCTTAGATAAAATAAGATACATGTCAATAACAGATCCAAGTGTATTATCAAACGAAGAAAAATTATTCATAAGAATAATCCCAGACAAAACAAACAACACATTAACAATTTGGGACTCAGGTATTGGAATGACAAAAACAGATTTAATTAATAACTTAGGTACAATTGCTCGTTCTGGAACAAGACAATTTATGGAACTTTTAAGTGCTGGTGCTGATATTTCTATGATTGGACAATTTGGTGTTGGTTTCTATTCTTCTTATTTAGTTGCTAATAAAGTCGTTGTTATTTCTAAAAGTAATGATGATGAACAATATAGATGGGAATCTATTGCTAATTCTACTTTCCAAGTTGTTAAAGATACTATTGCTGATGATAAAAGTAATGCTATTGGAAGAGGTACTAAAATTATTTTGTATTTAAAAGATGAATGTGTTGAATATTTAGAAGAAAGAAAATTAAAGGATTTAATTAAAAAACATTCTGAATTTATTTCCTTTCCTATTGAATTATGGATTGAAAAAACTACTGAAAAAGAAGTTGATGATGATGATGATGATGATAAAAAAGAAGAAAAAAAAGAAGAAAAAAAAGAAGGAGAAGAAAAGAAAGAAGGTGAAGAAAAAAAAGAAGGAGAAGAAAAAAAAGAAGGTGAAGAAAAAAAAGAAGAAGAAGGACCAAAAGTTGAAGAAGCTAAAGAAGAAAAAAAAGAAAAGAAAAAGAAAAAAATAAAAGAAGTTTCACATGAATTTGAAAGAATTAATAATACAAAACCAATTTGGTTAAGAAAAAAAGAAGATGTTACAAAAGAAGAATATGCTAACTTTTACAAATCAATTACAAATGATTGGGAAGATCATCTTGCATGTATTCACTTTACAATGGAAGGTCATTTAGAAATTAAAGGTATATTATTTGTACCTAAGAGAGCTCCTTTCGATTTATTCGAAGCTAAAAAGAAAAAAACAAATCTTAAATTATATGTAAGAAGAGTTTTCATTATGGATGATTGTGATGAATTAATTCCTGAATATTTAGGATTTATTAGAGGAGTTATTGATTCTGATGATTTACCTTTGAATATTTCAAGAGAAAGTTTACAACAAAATAAGATTTTAAAAGCAATTAAAAAAGCAGTCACTAAAAAATGTATTGAATTATTCTTCCAAATTGTAGAAAATGCTGAAGATTTTAAAAAATTCTATGAACAATTCTCAAAAAATATTAAATTAGGTATTCATGAAGATGCAACAAATAGAGCAAAATTAGCTGAATTATTAAGATATTATTCTACTAAATCAGGAGAAGAAATGGTTAGTTTCAAACAATATATTGAAAGAATGCAACCAAATCAAAAATATATTTATTATATTACTGGTGAATCAAAAGCAGTTGTTGCAGCATCACCATTTATAGAAAAATTAAAAGAAAAAGGTATTGAAGTATTATATTTAACAGATCCAATTGATGAATATTGTATTCAACAATTAAAAGATTTTGATGGAAAACAATTAAAATGTTGTTCAAAAGAAGGATTAGATTTAGAAGATACAGAAGAAGAAAAAAAAGCATTCGAAGAACTTAAAACACAATTTGAACCAGTATGTAAAAAAATAAAAGAAATTCTTGATAATAAAGTAGAAAAAGTTGTCGTTGGTGAAAGATTAGATGAATCACCATGTGTATTAGTAACAAGTGAATTTGGTTGGACTGCAAATATGGAAAGAATAATGAAAGCTCAAGCTTTAAGAGATAATTCAATGACTTCTTATATGGTTTCTAAAAAAACTCTTGAAATTAATCCTAAACATGGAATTATTAAAGAATTAAAAAGTCAATTAGATAAAGATGCTAATTCTTCTAATATTAAAGATACTGTTTGGTTATTATATGATACTTCTCTTTTAAATTCTGGATTTGGAATTGAAGATCCTAATACTTTTGCTAAGAGAATGTATAAAATGATTCTTTTTGGTTTACAAGATGATACTGAAACTCCTACTACTGAAAATAAAGATGCTGGTGAACCAAAAGCAGAAGAAAAAAAAGAAGAAAAGAAAGAAGTTCCTAATTCTTTCCTTGAACAAATTGATTAAATTAAGTAACTTTAATTAAGTATTAATTTTATATATTAAAAATTATTTTTTTCAAAGTTTCTTATTCTTTTTTTTTTATTTTATTTATTTTTTTTGATATATTATTAATTTTTTTTAATTATGGGTTTTGTTTTGTTTTTTTTATGGGTTAATTTATTATATTTTTATTTGAAATGGTTTTTTTTTATTTTTTTTGGATTAATTTATTATTATATTTTATTTGAAATTGTTTTTTTAATTTTTTTTTTATTAATTTTTCTTTTTTTTTTTGGTTTTATTTATTTTTTTAATTTTTTT
>JAEEGK010019834.1_pt1 | contig 14369 bp, 12 predicted proteins | sample 8958771 | NCBI WGS metagenome assembly JAEEGK01 (sample SAMN16246547, study PRJNA631951) | gut metagenome | biome: gut microbiome; feature: rumen; material: SC-attached | host: Bos | place: Iran: Karaj | collected 2018-10
GTCTATGAGTTTGTCTGGTGGAACGAATCGGCAGGCTGGCTGGTCTGCAAGGACAACTACCACGAGGGTCGCCTCGTGCTGACCGGTCGCCACACGAAGATGGCCATCGACAATGCGCTGATGGTGATGTTCGCCCTGGCGACGGCAGATAAGGGCACGGCGCTCTTCCATGCGGCGGCGGTGAGCTGTGACGACCACGGCTATCTGTTCCTCGGCAAGAGCGGTACGGGCAAGAGCACCCATGCGGGGCTCTGGGTGAAGCATATCGACGGGGCCGTACTGATGAACGACGACAATCCGGTGGTAAGGATCAGCGAAGGTCGGGCGGTGGTCTACGGCTCGCCCTGGAGCGGTAAGACGGCCTGTTACCGGAATGTGAGCAGTCCGCTGGGCGGGATTGTCCTGCTGAAGCAGGCCCCGTATAACAGGATCTGTCGGCTGGAGGGCATCGAGGCCTATGTGGCTCTGGTGGCGAGCATCAGCGGCCAGCGCTGGGATGAGGGCATCGCCGACGGTCTGCATGATACTGAAAACAAGCTGGCCTCCACCGTGCCGATGTGGCATCTGGAGTGCCTGCCCGACGAAGCAGCAGCAAGATTATGCCAAACGACGATTATATTATAGAAGAGGCCATCAGGCTGGTGAATGAGGGCGTATGCGTGACGCTGCCCGTCGACGGGCGGAGCATGCTGCCGTTTATCATCGGCGGGCGTGAGAGCGTCATCCTGCAGAAGCCCTTGTCGCCGAAAGTCGGCGACGTGGTGCTGGCCTGGGTGGAAGGTGGTCGATACGTGATCCATCGCATCATTCGCATCGAAGGTGAGAAGGTCACGCTGATGGGCGACGGCAATCTCGTAGGCACCGAACGCTGCACCCTCAGCGACATCAAGGCCAAGGCGACCCACGTGGTGGATGGCGACGGAGCGATGCATGATCTATATAACAGGTGGCGGAAGCTGGGAGCAAAAGTGTGGTTCTGGCTGCGCCCGATAAGAAGATATTTATTGGCAATTTATAGGCTATTATGAGAATCAAGAAAGGATTTGTGCTGCGGGAGGTATGCGGCGAAAACGTGATTATCGGTGAGGGCCTCGGAGCCATTAACTTCGGCAAGATGCTGGCGCTGAACGCATCGGCAGCCTGGCTGTGGAAACAGGCTCAGGCAATGGGCGACTTCACCATCGACTCGCTGACCGAGAAGCTCTGCGAGGAGTTTGAAGTGACGGTGGATGAAGCCAGGAACGACGTGACGGAAATCCTCAAACAGTGGCAGGATATCGGTGTCATAGAGGGTTCATAACGATGAGATACGCAATCTGGTTTTGGCAAAACATGCGGGGCATCCGCCTGAATACGGCGGTAAACATCGTCGCAGGTATCGGGCAAGTGGTGCTCGGGCTGTTGATGGTGTGGCTGAGTCGTTTCTTTATCGACGAGACCATCCGGGAGGGTTCGGCTGACGATATCATCAAGATGGTCATCTGGCTGGTGACGACCGTTGTGGGAGGTGTTCTGCTGCGACAGGTCTGCTTCTGGTTGACGACAACAGCCAATGTCCGCCAGACCAACGCCCTGCGCCTGCGCATCTTCAGCAGTCTCTTCCGTCGGCAGCTCTACGACGGCGAGGAACTCCACTCGGGCGACGTTACCTCACGGTTATCGAAGGACATCGAACAGGTAAGTGCTATCTGTACAGATACGCTGCCCCAGATTGTGATAACGATGATACGGCTTGGTGGCGCGTTCCTGCTGATGCGGTGGTTCGACGCCCGACTGGCATGGGCACTGCTGTTGCTGACGCCCCTTGCCATCATTTTCGGCAAGCTCATTGCCAGAAGGCTGAGAAAGATGACACTCGACATCCGGCAGGACGAGAGCCGCATCCAGATGCAGGTGCAAGAGGGTATGGAGCATAATGCCGTGCTACGATCTTTAGGCTCGGAGCAATGGGTGACCGAACGGCTCGACTCGATGCAGCAACGGCTGCGGGGGAATGTCGTCAGACGGTTGCGTTTTACCGTCGCCACGAGGCTGATCATGGGTTGTGTGTTCGGACTGGGCTATCTGCTGGCGTTCGTGTGGGGAGGCATCGGCCTGCGCAACGGCACGATCACCTTCGGCGTGATGACTTCGTTCCTGCAACTGGTAGGTATGATCCAGGGGCCCATTCTGCAACTGCTCAATATGGTGCCTGGCATGATACATGCGACAGCAAGTATCGACCGACTCGAGGAACTGGATCATGAGGCACGGATGACACGGATTTGCACGGATTCAGAGCCCAATAAAAGCAGTGTCAATCCGTGTCATCCGTGCCAAAATAAAACTATCTGCTTCAACGATGTCTCTTTCCGCTATGCCAAGGGCGACAGGGAGATACTATCGCACTTTACACATGAGTTCAAGGCAGGCTCGAAGACTGCTATCATGGGGGAGACAGGCATTGGCAAGACCACCCTGTTCCGCTTGATTCTCGGCTTTATCGAGCCGACCAGTGGTCAGGTTGCTGTCGGCGGTAGTCTCTGTTTCGTGCCACAGGGCAATACCCTGATGAGCGGTACTATCCGCTATAACCTGCAGTTGGCAAAGCCCGATGCCACTGATGAAGAACTGCGCGAGGCACTGCATACCGCCTGTGCCGATTTTGTCTTTGACCTGCCCGATGGTATGGATACCGAACTGGGCGAACGCGGCAGCGGACTCAGTGAGGGTCAGGCCCAGCGTATCGCCATCGCCCGCGGTTTGCTGCACGGCGGCGACATCTACCTGCTCGACGAGATCAGCAGTTCACTTGATGAGTCCACTGAACAAGAACTGTATCGCCGTCTCTTCCTTGCCAATCCAGAAAAGACCATGCTTTTCATCACCCACCGTTCGTCGGTCAGCACCCTCTGCGACGAATCATTAAGATTATAACACAAAGGACACAAAAGGGTCAGACCCCTTTGTGTCCTTTGTGTCTTTATTAAGATGTTATTCCTGGGGAACGAGGAATTTGTCGCCGGTCTGCTTGATGAGATCCTTGGCGAAGGACTCGGGGAAGCCGGGACGCTGGACGCGGGCTCCGAGGCCAGCAGGCGTGCGGAGGAACGTGCCGTTCTCGTCGGTGGGCTTCACAACGATGTCGTTATACTTCACGATGAGGAAGAAGGCGAGCTGCTGCCAGCGGCTGATCATCTCGTTGCCCTTCTGACAACTGTAGTCGGTGAGCATCTTGATGCGCTCCTCGGCTGTGGGCAGCGCAAGGGCCTTGGCCTCAATCTCGGGCTGCAGCTGGGAATAGGAGGCATCGAGCGAGTCGCGGACGGCCTTCAGCGTGGGGAACATCATCGAGTAACGGGGATAAACCATATTGGAAACCCAGTTGCACACCCAGAAGGCATTGTCCATCGAGAAGGTGACATCATCGGCTCCCTCGCCTGAGAAGCACTTCGGACGACGGGTCATACAGGAGTACATCGGGGTATAGGCGACCATATTGCCATCGTCGTTGCCAAACCAGAAGCAGGCGCCGACCTCACGGGGCAGCTGTGAACGCATCTGGGAGATAAACGACCAGGCAGTCTGCTGGGTAGAGATGGGGCGCTCGTTGAAGTACTCCACACCATCGATCTTATAGGAAAGCGGCGACGGACGGTAAGGCATCTGGAAGATACCACCACCGATATCGCTGTCGAGGGCAAAGGGAGTGCCCTCATAATGGTCGCGCATGGCATCGCGCAGATCCTGAAGCGTAACGGGCTTGTTGGGGATGATCCAGAGGGGCATCTCCTTGGCATTCTTCTCGAAGCCGGCAGCATAGGGAACATACTCGGAGAAGTCGTCGGCAAAGCGGTTGAAGAAGCTCCACACACGGGCCTCGCAGTAACGGCGACCCGAGAAGTCGGGAGCTGCATAGGCGGCATTATAGGAGAAGTCGGCATCCTTACCCTCGAACCAGCCCATCGTGCGGGCGTAGCTCACCACATTGTCGGAGCAGAGCACGAGGCTCTTGCCCTTGAACTTGGGGTTCTGTGCATTGAACTTGGGGTTGAGCAGGTCCTTCATCTTCACACGCACATAACGGCCGTCGAGGAACTTCGTGATACGGCTCTGGTTGGCGTGGGCGGCAATCGCCTCGTCGGGGATGCGTACAGCCACCCAGACGGTGCGTCCTGCCTCCTTGGTGCGATCAGGGCCACAGCCCATCATCTCGAGCATCCAGGCCTCATCCTTATCAGCCACAGAGAAGGTCTCACCCTCGGAACAGTAGCCATACTGCTCGACGAGCGATGTCATCACCTGCAGGGCCTCACGGGCGCTCTTGGAGCGCTGGAGGGCGATATAGATGAGTGAGCCGTAGTCGATGATACCCGTTGAGTCGGTCATCTCATGACGGCCTCCGAAGGTGGTCTCACCGATGGTGACCTGCCACTCGTTGGAGTTGCCGATGACGTTCCAGGTCTGTGGAACCTCAGCAATCTCGCCGAGGTACTTGTTGGTATCCCACTCATAGACCTTGCGCATCTCGCCCGGCTGATGGGTGGCAGCAGGATAATGGGCGAGCGGCATGAAGGCGCCATAGGAGTCGGCATTATAGGTAACGAACACCGAACCGTCGGCAGAGGCTTTCTTGCCAACGATGAAGTTGGTACAAGCCATAGAGGCCGACAGTGGCATAAGAACTGACAGAAGAACAAATACTATTTTTTTCATATACCTTAATAATTTTATTAACAAGCCTTGAACGACATGTCGAGACCCTTGACGGAGTGCGTGAGGGCGCCTACGGAAATGAAGTCGACACCCTGTTCGGCATAGTCGCGGATGGTATCGAAGGTGATGCCCCCACTCGACTCGGTCTCGAAACGACCGGCGATGATGTCAACAGCCTTCTTCGTATCGGGCACTGAGAAATTGTCGAGCATGATACGGTCGACGCCTCCATGGTCGAGCACCTGCTGGAGCTCGTCGAAGGAGCGCACCTCGATCTCAATCTTCAGGTCGAGCCCTTTCTCCTTCAGGTAGGCGTGACAGCGGTCGATAGCATTGACGATGCCCCCGGCGAAGTCGACGTGGTTGTCCTTGAGGAGGATCATATCGAAGAGTCCGATGCGGTGGTTACAGCCGCCACCGATCTTCACGGCCTGTTTCTCGAGCATGCGCATGCCTGGTGTGGTCTTGCGGGTGTCGAGCACACGGGTGTGGGTACCCTTCAGACGCTCCACATAGCGGGCAGTCATCGTGGCGATGCCGCTCATGCGCTGCATGATGTTGAGCATGAGGCGCTCGGTCTGCAGCAGCGAACGGATCCGTCCACTGACAATCATGGCGATATCGCCCTTCTTCACGTGGGTACCGTCCTGCATCAGCACCTCGACCTGCATCTCAGGGTCGAAGCGGCGGAACACCTCCTTGGCAATCTCCACACCAGCCAGGATACCATCCTCCTTGATGAGCAGATGTGAGCGCCCCATCGCATCCTCGGGGATGCAGCACAACGTGGTATGGTCACCATCGCCGATATCCTCGGCAAACGACAGATCAATCAGTCTGTCAACGAGTTCGTCTACGCTTAACATAAGTTTATTTACGATTTACGAATTTACGATTTACGAATTTAAAAATAGATTCCGAGTCCGATACGAAGGCCGAAGCCAGAGTAGTCGCTACTCTTGAAGCTGTGCTTATAGTAAGCCTCGGGCTCAAGGGTGATGTGACGCCCCAGGAAGAAAGCATAGCCTGCATGCACCTCGGGCTGGAAATCGTCGACAGTCTCATCAATGTATTTCATATGGGCATATTTGGCCAATGCACCCACAAAGATGCCAACCTGATCGAAGTAATAGCGGGCACCTGCACCCAGCTCTACGGTCTGATAATCGCCGTTGTTCTGACTCTGGAAGTCGACAACACCCAAACCCATGAGGTTATCGATGAAGAGGTAACCCACCTTACCGCCGATGCCGATATTGAAGTCGGTCGACTTAGAATAAGTAAGAGAAGCTGCCGTAACAGCGGCTGACACATACATCTTCTCCTGCTCGAACGGGGTTCCAGAATCATTGAGGTACTTTTGTGCATTCATACTGACCGCCATCAACAGGGCGGCGAAAGTCATCATTAGTTTTTTCATTTTCAATGGTTATTTATGAGTTTATTGTTTTTGTTTCTTTCCTATACCAGATACAGAACCACACGATGGCAATCACGAGGGAGACGATTCCCAAGGGATAGCCCACATTCTCGGGCAGATGGAGCGTCTGCTTCGAGACGAAGAAGAACGTAGAGCAGACGGTGGTCATGAAGAGGGCTGGGATGAGTGTGACCCAGTAAGGCTTCTTGTTGCGCACGAGGTAGACGGTAATCGTCCAGAGCGTGAAGACGCTGAGCGCCTGATTAGAGAAGCCGAAGTACTGCCAGATGGTATTGAAACCGTCAGGGTTCTCCACCTGCCAGACGAGCATGGCGATCGAAATGGCAAACATCGGGATACAGATGTAGAAACGGTGGATGATGGGTCGCTGGTTAAGTTTCAGCCACTCGGCCACGATCAGACGACCTGAACGGAAAGCCGTATCACCCGAGGTGATAGGAGCAGCGACCACACCAAGCATGGCCAGAACGGCACCTACAACACCCAGCCAGTCGTTGCACACGAGGTTGACGACTGCGGGGGCTGAGCTATGGAAACCAGCCGTGGCATTGGCAATAAGCGTATAGCCCGGAGCCGGATCGCCATAGAAGAACCACGACGAGACACTCGCCCAGATGAGGGCCACGATACCCTCGGTGATCATCGCACCATAGAAGATGGGGCGACCCATACGCTCATTACCCACACAACGGGCCATGAGCGGACTCTGAGTGCCATGAAAGCCTGAGATCGCACCACAGGCAATCGTGATGAAGAGAGCTGGGAAGATGGCGTCCTTCCACTTATCGGGCTCAGTAGCGGCTCCCATGTTATAGAAGTGTGTCCATACCTCAGGTATTGTAGGCCAATGGATGAAGAGCCATATCATCAGGGCACCTGCCATAAAGAGCAGCGAGAAGGCAAAGAGCGGATAGACCTTACCGATGATCTTGTCGATGGGCAGCATCGTGGCGATGATGTAATAGACAAAGATGATGGCCACCCACATCATGGTATCGCCTCCCATCGTGTGGAGGATCTCGGCGGGCGAATAGACGAACACCGTTCCCACCATAATCAATAGCAGGACGGTGAAGACAAGCATCAGGCTTCTGGTCGTCTTACCCAGATAGTGGCCGCACAACTCGGGCAATCCCGCACCGTCGTGGCGCATGGAGAGCATACCACAAAAATAATCGTGGACGGCACCCGCAAAGATACAGCCGAAGACAATCCACAGATAAGCCACAGGACCGAACTTCGCACCCATGATGGCACCGAAGATGGGTCCCGTTCCGGCAATGTTAAGGAACTGAATCATGAAAACCTTCCAGTTGGGAAGTACGATGTAATCCAGACCGTCGGCCTTTGCCAAGGCTGGCGTCGGACGGCTATCAGGCTCGAAGACGCGTTCCACGAAACGTCCGTAGAGCAGATAACCCAATACGAGAGCAACCAAGCTCAATAAGAATGAAATCATTTTCTATTTGTTTTTTAGTGAATTTTGATGCAAAAGTAGTGTTTTTATTTGAGAAATGAAAAAAATATGCTAACTTTGCAGCAAATTTTTCTAAAATAGCAACATTTTGAAAACAATTATAAGGATTTTCCTCCTATTAGGACTGGCGTTGAACCTTTCAGCACAGTCACCGAAACACGAAGTGAGAGCCGTATGGCTCACGACCATCCAGAACCTCGACTGGCCACGCTCGCGCTCTGCCTACCAGCAGAAACAGGAGCTCATCAGCATCCTCGACCAGCTGCAGAAGGCTAATATCAACACCATATTGGTCCAGACACGCGTCAGGGCATCGACCATCTATCCCTCGACCATCGAGCCCTGGGACATCTGCATGACAGGCACAGGCGGACAGTCGCCAGGCTACGATCCGCTGCAGTTCTGCATCGACGAATGCCATAAACGCGGTATGCAGTGTCACGCCTGGATGGTCACCATCCCCGTAGGTAAATGGAACAGCGACGGTTGCAAGAAGATCCGTCAGAAGCTGCCGAAGCTTATCAAGAAGATCGGTGACGAAGGCTATATGGACCCTGAGAATCCCCAGACAGGCGACTATATCGCCAGAATGTGTGAGGAGGTCACCCGCCGTTATGACATCGACGGTATCCACCTCGACTATATCCGCTACCCTGAGACTTGGAAACTGAAGGTGAGCCGCAGTGAGGGCAGAAGGAATATCACGGCTATTGTGCGTAAGATCCATCAGGCCGTGAAGAACGTGAAGCCCTGGGTGATGGTATCGTGTTCACCCGTCGGCAAGTTCGATGACCTCAGCCGTTATCGCAGCGGCGGTTGGAATGCCTATACGGCCGTGTGTCAGGATGCCCAGGGATGGTTGCGCGACGGACTGATGGATGCCCTCTTCCCCATGATGTACTTTCAGGGTAACAACTTCTACCCCTTCGCCGTGGACTGGAAGCAGCATAGCTATGGACGCATCATCGCCCCAGGACTGGCTGCCTACATGCTCCATCCGAGAGAGAAGAACTGGAGTCTCGACGTGGTAACCCGTGAGATGCATGTGCTTCGCGAACTGGGTCTTGGCGTCACATTCTTCCGCAGTAAGTTCTTCACAGACAACACGAAAGGCCTATATACATTCACGCAAGACTTTAACCAATACCCTGCCCTCATCCCGCCGATGACCTGGCTCTCGAGACGACAACCTGCCGCCGTCGGGAGGCTGGACATCAGACGAGGGATGAACAACGACCTGCTGACCTGGACGGGGAGCAGAAACAACCCGAGAGACGAGTATCTTTTATATAATGTATATGCCTCGGACACCTACCCTGTGGACACCCATGATGCGCGTAACCTGATTGCTACCCGTCTGCAGGGACAGGCACTCTCTGTGCCCCACAGGGGAAGAACGCTGCACTATGCCGTGACCACTACCGACCGCTATGGTAACGAGAGCAACCCCACCATGACAAGAAATACGTCATCTGGAAGTCGCAAACCGATCGATTTCAGGCAGCTGATCATGGGTAATAAGCTAAAAAAGTACAAATAGACAAACTTTTGAGCAGAAAAAACAAAGATATTTCGCCTAAAATGACTACTTTTGCAGAATCAATCTAACAATTTTAAGACAAACTATATGGAAAGAACTTGGAGATGGTTTGGCAAGAAAGACAAGATCACTCTTGCCCAGTTAAGACAAATCGGAGTAGAAGGCATTGTAACAGCCCTGCACGATGTACCTCTCGGTGAGGTATGGACACGTGAGAAGATACACGACCTGAAAACGTATATCGAGAGTTATGGTATGCGCTGGAGCGTTGTAGAGAGCCTTCCTGTCGTTGAGACAATCAAGTATGGCGGTCCAGACAGAGACCACCAGATCGAGGTTTACAAGGAAAGTCTGCGTAACCTCTCGGCAGAGGGCATCCACTGCATCTGCTATAACTTCATGCCTGTGTTGGACTGGGCTCGTACAGACCTTCTGCACGCCAATCCTAATGGTTCGACAAATCTCTACTTCAACTATGCAGAGTTTGCATATTTCGATATCTATATCCTGAAGCGTCCGGGTGCCCGTGAGGAATGGGAGAACTTCAAATTCCCAGAGGGTTGGGGCGAAGGTCGCAGCGTTATCGCAGAGTGCGATGAACTGGCCAAGACGATGACACCTGAGAAGGATCATGCACTGGTAGAGACCATCATCATCAAGACCCAGGGCTTCGTATCTGGTAACTTCAGCGAGAACGACGAGGCTCCTATCCAGAAGTTCCGCGAGTTCCTCGATCTCTACAAAGGTATCGACAAGACCCAGTTGCGTGCCAACATGAAATACTTCCTCGAGGCTATCATGCCTACTTGTGAGGAATACGGTATGAACATGTGTGTTCACCCAGACGACCCCCCCATTGAGGTATTGGGTCTGCCACGTATCGTCCGCACTGAGGAGGATATCCAGTGGTTCCTCGATGCTGTGCCCAACAAGCATAACGGTCTTACCTTCTGTGCAGGAAGTCTCTCTGCAGGTGCCTATAACAACGTGGTGGAGATGGCCAAGAAGTTTGCTTCCCGCACGCATTTCGTCCACTTGCGCAGCTGTCATATCTTCCCCAATGGCGACTTCACGGAGGCATCACACCTCGGAGGACGTGCTGACCTCGTCGAGCTCTGCCGTATCTTTGAGAAGGAGAACCCGCAACTGCCTATGCGCGTAGACCATGGTATGACCTTCACAGACGAGCCTGGTGGTGTAATGGACGAGAGCAATCATGGCCATAACTCTGGCTATACGCTCCTCGGACGCATGTTCGCCCTTGGACAGGTACAAGGTATCCTCGCCACCGTTGACCGCGAGCTTGGCATCCCCTATAAGCAGCCAGGATTCTTTGATTAAGATTGAAGATTGAAAATTGAAAATTGAAGTTATGAAACTGAATGATATTTTAAGCGGCAGTTTCAACGCCGCAGAATGGGAAGCCAAAGGTTATGAGCTTCCGAAGTTTGACATCAAGGCATTACGCGATAAGACCGCCAAGGAGCCCACATGGGTACATTTTGGTGGCGGTAACATTTTCCGCGCTTTCCCAGCAGCTATCCTCAACGACGCCCTGAACACAGGCAAATATGATCGTGGAGTCATCGTGGCAGAGACCTTCGACTTCGAGGTAGTGGATAAGGCTTACGCTCCTTATAATAATCTCTCACTGTGCGTCAATCTCTGTTCTGACGGATCGATCGAGAAGAAGGTGATTGCTTCTGTTACTGAGTCGCTGAAGGCTGATCCACAGTTCCCTGACTGGAACCGTCTGGTGGAGATCTTCAAGAATCCGTCGCTTCAGATGATCTCTTTCACCATCACAGAGAAAGGCTACACTTATAATGAGGCAGACCTTGCACGTGGCATGAGTCCTCTGTTCGCGATGGGTAAGGTTTGTGCGTTGCTCTTCGAGCGTTTCAACGCAGGCCAGCTTCCTCTGACCGTTCAGAGCATGGACAACTGTTCTCACAATGGTGACAAGGTTAAGGCTGGTGTCTTCGCCTATGCAGAGCGCTGGGTGAAGGACGGTCTCGTTCCTGAGGCATTCCTCGCTTATCTGAAGGATGAGAAGAAGATCACCTTCCCATGGTCTATGATCGACAAGATCACCCCCCGTCCACACGAGAAGGTAAAGGAGCTCCTGGCTGCTGACGGCTTTGAGGATAACGACTATATCGAGACAGAGAAACATACCTTCACGGCACCTTTCGTGAATGCTGAGGAGGTTCAGTATCTCGTCATCGAGGACAACTACACCAATGGTCGTCCCCCACTCGATCTCGGAGGTGCACTCTATACCACCCGCGAGACAGTGGATAAGGTTGAGACCATGAAGGTTACCACCTGTCTGAATCCTCTGCATACAGCGATGTCTATCTATGGCTGCATGCTGGGCTATACGCTCATCTCTGCTGAGATGGCCGACGAAGACCTGCGTGCCTTCATCCAGAAGATCGGCTATATGGAGGCAATGCCTGTAGTAGTAGACCCAGGTGTGCTGAATCCTTACGAGTTTATCGGAGCAGTCATCAACCGTCGTCTGCCAAATCCATTCATGCCTGATGCACCTCAGCGTATCGCGATGGATACCTCACAGAAACTGCCTATCCGCTTCGGAGAGACGCTGAAGAAGTACATCGCCCGTGGTCTCGATAAGTCAAACCTCATCCTGATTCCTCTGACACTTGCTGGTTATGCACGCTATCTGAAAGGTATCAAGGACGATGGCAGTGCCTTCGAGCCTTCTCCAGACCCCATGCTCGCAGAACTGCAGGCTATCGTGGCTCCTTTGGAGATCGGTAAGGCAGATCAGGACTGGAGTCCGCTGAAGAAGCTCTTCTCTCGTGCCGATGTCTTTGGTCTCGACCTCTATGAGGCTGGTCTTGGCGAACAGATTGAGGGCTACGTCAAGGAACTCTACGCTGGTCCTGGAGCTGTACGTGCCACATTGCACAAATACGTTTCAGCACGATAAAGAAGATTCCCCGCTCGGCTTGAGCGGGGAATCTTTTTATAATGCAACGACGGTTCCTTCATAGTCTATATAGTCACGACCTTCGGGCTCCAGGTGGATACGGGCCTTACCGTGATTGTCGATCGTGATGGTAAACTTCATCTCGTCGCCTCCAGACTTAGCCTTAAACGTAACCACACCACTTTTCTTCTTCGGCTGAAGCTGTAACAGATAGTTCTCGATAGTGGTACGGAACTCGAGCTTGGCATCCATACGTCTCTCTCCACGCGTCTTCATCTGGGGGATATCGTCACGTCCTGCATAAGGCAGATAGCAGTTCAGCTCATCGCCATCAACAGTCAGATAGCGAGAAGTCACAGGAACCGACGTGCTACGCATAGGCGTCATCGAGGTAACGCTGATCTTGTACCTCTGGGCACCAACACATTCCTTCACAACTTTCAGGTTCTCTGCCTCACGGGCAGCTCTTTCCTCAGGTGTGGCGCAAGCTGTCATCAACAGTGCAGCCACGAAAAACATGAATACCTTTTTCATCTTTATACGTATAATTAAGAATAAAACATTTTTTAGGGATAATACTTTTATAGTTGATCTACAGGCTGCAAAGGTAAGAAATTAATAAATAAGCGCAAAGGTTTTCGTAGATTTTAACGTTATATGACACTAAAGATTTGGAAGTTTCGGATTTTTGCACTATCTTTGCAGTCGCAACTCCGCGAAATACAAATATAAACAATAAAACAATATTTAAAGATGAAACCACTAAACAAACAATTTGCTCCTAAGAGCGTGATGCCTGAAAAGGTGATTCAGTTCGGTGAAGGTAACTTCCTCCGTGCATTCGTAGATTGGATTATCTGGAACATGGACCAGAAGACTGACTTCAATGGTTCTGTAGTCGTTGTACAGCCTATTGAGAGAGGTATGGTTGACTGGCTCAATGCCCAGGACTGTCTCTATCACGTCAACCTCCAGGGTCGTGAGAACGGTAAGCCCGTGAACACCTTAGAGCGTATCGATGTGATCAGTCGTGCACTCAACCCCTATACACAGAACGCTGCCTTCATGGCACTCGCCGATCAGCCAGAGATCCGTTTTGTCATCTCTAACACCACTGAGGCTGGTATCGCCTTCGATCCAAGCTGTAAGCTCGAAGATGCGCCCGCCAGCTCTTATCCTGGCAAACTGGTTCAGCTGCTCTATCGTCGTTTCCAGACTTTCAACGGTGATCCTACCAAGGGTCTGATCATCTTCCCCTGTGAGCTGATCTTCCTCAATGGTCACGTGCTGAAGGATTGCATCTATAAGTATATCGACCTGTGGAACCTGGGTGCCGACTTCAAGAAGTGGTTCGAGGAGGCTTGTGGCGTCTATGCTACACTCGTAGACCGTATCGTGCCAGGCTTCCCCCGCAACGAGATCAAGGAGATTCAGGAGAAGATCTGTTATCGCGACAATCTCGTAGTACAGGCCGAGACCTTCCACCTCTGGGTGATCGAGGCTCCAAAGGAAGTAGCCAAGGAGTTCCCCGCAGACAAGGCTGGTCTCCACGTACTCTTCGTTCCTTCTGAGGAGCCCTACCACAAGCGTAAGGTGACACTGCTGAATGGTCCTCACACCGTTCTCTCTCCTGTGGCCTTCCTCAGTGGCGTGAATATCGTTCGTGACGCCTGCAACCATGAGGTGATCTCCAAGTATATCCACAAGGTACAGTTCGACGAGCTGATGCAGACGCTCGACCTCCCGATGGAGGAGCTGGAGAAGTTCGCTGGCGATGTGCTCGAGCGCTTCGACAACCCATATGTTGACCATCAGGTAACCAGCATCATGCTGAACTCATTCCCGAAGTTCCAGGCTCGTGACCTCCCAGGTGTGAAGACTTACCTCGAGCGTAAGGGTGAGCTGCCTAAGGGCCTCGTATTCGGTCTGGCTGCCATCATCACCTACTACAAGGGTGGCAAGCGTGAGGACGGCGTAGAGATCGTTCCCAACGACGACCAGAAGATCATGGATCTGCTGAAGCAGCTCTGGGCTACTGGCGACACACAGAAGGTGGCCGACGGTGTACTAGGCGCAGAGTTCATCTGGCAGGAGAACCTGAACAAGATCGAGGGTCTGAATGCGATGATCAAGCAGGATCTCGACCTCATCCAGAGCGTAGGCATGCTCGAGGCCGTCAAGTCAATTCTGTAATATTTTTATTGGCACGGATTACACGGCTCTCTTCGAGAGTCACGGCTAAATAATAAAAAGCAGT
>JAEEGK010019835.1_pt1 | contig 14369 bp, 9 predicted proteins | sample 8958771 | NCBI WGS metagenome assembly JAEEGK01 (sample SAMN16246547, study PRJNA631951) | gut metagenome | biome: gut microbiome; feature: rumen; material: SC-attached | host: Bos | place: Iran: Karaj | collected 2018-10
ATTTAAATATCATTTTCATTAAATATTTTTGAAAAAAATAATTGAATTAATTTATTTTGTAATATATCTATATATTTTTTATGATAAATTGATTTTGATATATTAAATTTTGAAATATTCAATTTAGATAAATAATTTATTGAATTATTATCCACAAAATAGAAATAAAAACCTAAAAATAATTTTTTAATAAGAATTTTTTTATCATTTATTGTAATATTATTGATAAATCTTGATGAAAATAATAAATTTTTTTTCTAAATCATGATTATTATTTGATAAATATTCATATGATTCAAAATTGTTATATATATTTTCAAAATTTATTATAAAGAGAATTAAATCTTTATTATTAATTAATATTGGTTCATTAGATATTCCCTCTAATTGTTTATTTAATTTTTGTAAAAATGATTCATTTTCCATTAGAGAAAAATATTTATTTTAAATAATTTAAAAATATTAGTAAAAATTATAATGTTAATTTAAAAAGAAAAATATGAAATTTTGGTTAACTAAGCTTTACAAAAAGATTTAAAAGAAAGAAAATAAATATTTAAGGTTTAAATATAGTAAAATGAATTTAAAATTTCACAAATTATTATGAATTTCTAAATATTATATAAATATGTGAATCATTTTATTTATTAATTATAATTTAAATATTTAAAATTCATACTTTATATATAATAATTGTTTATTTTTCAATCATAATATTTGTAATCTTAAAAAGAATTAAATATTATTTAAATATATATTAAAACAAATTAATTTTTATAAATAAATTGTTGAATTATCTCCTTATTTTCATTAAATTCTTTTTTTTTTCCATTAGAAAGTATTTAGAGAAAATAATATATTAAAATAATCTTTTCTAATAAATAATATATTTTATTTCAACTTATTTTGAAATGATATTATTTATTACTATAATTTACTCAAATATAACAAATTTAAAAAATTAAAATAGATGAAAAAATAAAAATAAAGATATCAATGTAATTTGAAATGATAAAAGAAAATAATAATTTATTAATCAATAAAAATTTTTATTTTATAAATCCATTATTAAATTAAAATAATACTTGAAATCAATAATAATATTGTTAAAATCTTTTAAAATAAAGAACATTTTTATAATATTTCAATTCTAATTTAAAAAAAATATTAAGCAACTTGATATTCAAGTATACCTGGAGCAGAATTTTTACCTTTTGTAATAAGAGGAATATTTTCTCCAGGTTTAGTTTGAATAGTAATTTCTTTTTCAAAAAATCCTTCATTATTTTTTTCTAAAAAAATCCAATTGTTATTATCTTTAATAGCTATAGTATCTAAATCAGATTTAAGTTTAAATTTCACTTTTTCTCCATGTCTTAAAATACCATATATAGGTTCAATTAAAAATATTTTTCTAGCTAAAATTTGACTATATACAGAAGGATAATATAATTCTTTTTCTGCATCATTTTCAACTTCAACAAAATAGTCACACATTGAATGAGTCCTAGGATCATTTATATCATTAGTTGCAAAGATGACAATTCTATATATTCCTTTTTTATTAAAAATACAAGGAACTTTAATTTTATCATCATAATAAAAAATAAAATTTAAATTTGATTGTTGATAATAACAATTATCAATAAGTAAATTAACAGTACATGAAGCTTTATAATTTTTCATATTACGATTCCAAATAATAAATTTTTGATAATTATTAATTCCATTATTATTAATATTAATAACACAGTTATCAGGAATACACTTATAAAATCCTAATGTATAAAAATGAGAGTAAATTTTAACCCAATTACTAAACTCATCTAAAGTATATTTCTTTTCAGTTAACATCCATTTTTCCTCACTTGGAAAATGAGTTCTAATTAAATATTCAGGTTCACAACAAAAATAAAATTCATTAAATTCTCTAACATAATGTCTATCTTTAATATGTCCAGCACCCCAAGTCGAATCAATAGGATACCAAATATCATTAAATTTAATAACATTATATTCATGATCAGTAGAAGTAAATTTATCTCCTGGATTATATCCCACTCCTTTTGCGTAACAAGTTACATTTTCTATTGTTAAACCTATATAAACTCCAATATCTCTATATAAACGAGAATAACCTGAACAAACTGTACTTCCATTTTCGAAAACACCTTCTGGAGTCACATCAACATTTAAATTTAAAAAGTAACTTTCTGCATCATAATTTATATTTTGTCCTATCCAGAGAAATAATATAAATGCTTTTTCTTGAGGATTTAAATTTATTGTTAAATTTTTTATTGTTTCTTTAAATGATGATAAATTTGTTGTTTCTCTTTTTGGAAGTTTTGATGTTAATTGTTTACATTTTTCTTTGTCTATTATTGATTTTATGTCTATTCGATTTTTACTTCCTGATATTATATTTTGACTTACTTGATAATATGTTGTCTTTGTTGTATTTTTTTGAGGAGGTTTATAGTCAAAACTGTCATTTCCAACTCTTATACTTAAAATTCTTATGTTATCATTTGTTTGAAAATATGTATTTTGAGAATTATTGGCTTCTATTGTATTTGTATTTGAACATCCCATTTTTTATTTTTCTTTTTTTTTATTTTATGTTGTTTTTATTTGTTTTTATAGGGTATATATTATATAAAATAGAATTATATTTTTTCAATCTTTTGTTTTTAGATTTATCAAATAGGAAAAAGGAATAAATAATTATTTTTATTAAAAAAAATTATTTAATTCATTGAATTTAGAATTAATTATTTGTTTTAAATTAAAAAATTGATTATTTTTAAATAATGACTCCTAAACCATATCAAATTATATGCTTCGGAATAATATATTTAATTGATATATTGATATCAATCTATCAATTTTTTAAAATAAAACTTAAAAGAATGATTCATTTTTATAAGTTATATAAAATTGATTTTAAAAAATATACAGAAGAATCATATATTCAAAGTCAAAATTTAAAATATCCACCAAATATAGCATTAATTATAAATAGTTTTGAATTTTTAAAATTTTCACCAATTAAGTTTATAAAATATTGTATCTATACAAAACAAATTAAATATATAACATTATATGATCCATTTAATAGACTTGATATTAAATTTATAAAAGATAATTTGGGTATACTTTTTGAAGATAAAAATATAATTATTTCTTATAAAGATAATGAACAAAATCAAAATATTATTTTTAATTGTCAAAAAAATATTAAAATTAAAAAAAATGATTTAAATTATAAAAAATATGATTTGATTATATCAATAATAGGATTTAATAGTGCAAATATTGAATTAATTAAAAAAATATTTCATAAAAAAAAAGATGAATATATATATCCTGAAGAAAGTATAATATTAAATAATGAGAATAAAAGTAAGAATTATTTACATGAATATGAAAAATATTTTACAAGAAAAATTGAAAATAATTTACCAGAATTAATAATTACTTTTGGTAATTGTTCAAATTATTTTAATGAAAATATTTGTTTGTATGGTTTTCCATTTACTTTATTGGAAAATTCTGAAATTTATAATATTAAAGATATAAATTTTGATGATTTTGATATAATTTCTTTTTTAGAAATATTTACTAAAAATTCTTTAATTCAAAAAAGATTTGGTTCTTAAATGTTATAAATAAAATTTAATATTTTATATTTTATTAGTGAGTTTAACAAAAGTAAAATATAAAAATAAATATATATTATATTTAATTCTAAAATTTAAAAGAAATAATATTAGAGAATTATTAAACCAAAAATAATAAATTTTAAAAAATTTTTTATTGAATTATTCAACATTTTTTATAAAAATTAAACAATTTCATATAAATTTAAATTTAATAAAGAGAATTAATAAAAAAAATCTGAAAATATTTTTTATTTTTAATAAAAAAAGATAATAATATATCCTCATTTAAACATAAAAAAATTAAATATCTATAATTTAATTTTTATCCAATAAAAAAATTCCAAAAAAAAATATTATAAATGTCTTTATTAGATAGAGATTTAAAAAATATGATTTATCTTACTCTCTATCAATCTCAAATATGTCATAATAATACTCAATATCTTCCATATTCATTATCTATTTCTTATAATGATTCACCAGCAAAAGTCATTAATCAAATTAAAACAAAAAAACATATATTTAATGAAAAAATTTTAAATTTTCAAATATCAAATTCTAAAAGAAAAGATAATCATATAATATCATTATGTGCATATACAAAGTCAATGTTAGTTTTGAAAAATATTTTTGCAAAAGTTAAAATACCTTTTAATTTAAAAAAATGTAATACTAATCAAAAACAATGGTATTTTTTAAAAGATAATGATGATGAAATTGTTTTAAAGATTTTAATTTCAATATTATCTGAAGTTTATTTAAATCAAAATAATTCAATGAATTCTTTAAATAGAAAAGAAAATAAATCAAGTGATTTTTTAGGAATAAAATCACCTCATAATAATTCTTGTTTTAATTTAAATGTAAATACTTTTAATTTAAATAAATATCCTTTTTCAAATAGATCTATGTCAAATTTAAAAGTTGAACCCTCATTATTATATTCAATTAAACAATCTAATCAATTACTTTCAATTTTAGAAAATGAAAATGATAATAATCTTTCTTTGACTGAAAATCATGAAAATTTAAATTATAATTTAAATAATTGGAATATTAGTGAAATTTCTATTGATGAAATTAATAATAAAATCTCAAGTAAAGTTGATAGTATTTTGGACTTACAAAATAATATTGAAAAAAATAGTGAATTTTTAAGAAATTTAGATTTAAATTATAAAAAAAAAAAACATCTTATTTTAAAAGAAAAAGAAAAATTAAAAGATAATGTAAAAAAATTTCAAAAATTAAAAAAAATATATGAATCAAAATATATAAATGTAAATGAATATGTTTTAGATTTAAAAAAATCAATATATAGAAATGAGATAATAAATGAAATTGATAATTATAATAAAAATATTTTTTCAAATTTAAATTATATTTTATCATCAATTAATCAAATTCCAAATTATGAAAATTATTTAAAAAATGAAAAAAAAGAATCATTAAATATAAAATTAAAAAATGATGATAGTAATTTAAATACAAATGCAAACTCAAATTATAATTCAACTTCAAGTAAAAAAACAACTGTAAATCAAAATTCAAATAAAGTAAATGTATCAATTAATCTTAATTTAAATTATAATTCTTCAACAAACAATGAAAATTCTTCAAATAAAAAAAATCAAATTGATAATTTATTATCAAAAAATTCTAATTCAGTAAATTTATTTATATATGGTAATGAATTAAATAAAGAAAAAATGTTTAGAAAACATCATTCCCCTTCAAATATATTACAACCAAAAAAAATCATAAAAAATTATCAAAATAATATAGTTAAAGGAAGAAATAAAAATGAAAAAGATATTCATTCTCCTAAAAATAATATAAGAGATAAAAATAAAAATACATTAAAAAAAGAATTTGTTGAATTTGATAATATAAAAGTTATAACAATAAAACATTCAAAATCAAAATCTAATGTTTTAAATAATGAAAGAAAAAAATATATTTTTTCTAATAATAAAAAATCAAATAAATTTTTAAATAGTAATCATTTAAGTAAATCAAATTCAAATACAATAAATTCAGCAAATAGAAAATTATATAATAAAAAAACAATGAAAACTCCTTCATCAAAATTTTCATTAATAAATGATTTAAATAGTAATAATAATAATAAACCAAATAATCAATTTATTAATTCAACAAATCAAAATTCTATAAATCAAAATGTTACAATTATGAATAATAAAATAAACAAAATAATTTAATTTATTGTATTGATAATTTAATCTTTTTAATATTATATAAATACTTCATAATATAATTTTTTTAATGAATATAATAAAATTGAGAATTAATTAATTTTTTATTTTTTTACTATATATAATCGAAAAAATGCCATTAAATAATAAATCAACAACATCAAAAAAACAAAATTTAACTGAAAAGGTTGAATTTTCCGCATTAACATCTTTATTAAAATCTTTAGATAATAGATTATCAAATTTAGATAATAACTCAAATTCTCATATAAAATTTATTTCTGATACTTTTAAATGGACAGAAAATGTAATAGATTATTGTAAAAATATAGAGAAACAAATATCTGATAAAGAAGAAAAAAAAAAAATTAATGAAAAAAATGATAAGATTATAATTTCAGAAAAACTAAACAAAACCTCAAAAATAAAAACTAGAAACAAAAGAAATACAATTGGTTTTTCAAGAACAAATACTGAATTAAGATTAAAAATAAATCCAATTCAAAATAATTATTTTTTCTCAATAAAATCATTAATTCCTCCAAAAAAAAAAACATTAAAATCAACTAAATCAACAACAAATTTAAATGAATTTAAAAGTGTTTTAATCTCAAATGTTTCATTAAATAAAAATAATAATAATAATAATAATAATAATAAATTACCTAATAAAGTTAATGATTTGAATTCAAATAAAATAGTAAAAAATAAAATAATACATAGAAAATCAATAGTTTTAACACAAAGACCAACTTTAAAAAGTTCTAAAACAACAAAAAATTTAAAAATAGAAAGAAAGAGTTTAGTTAGTTCTATAGTAATGAAAAATAAAAAAAAACATTTACCAAGAATAAATACAGAATCAAATTTAAATAAATCTGGAACATCAAAAGGAGAAAATAATAAAACTTTAGATAATAGTTTTTCAAGAATTATATCAATGGAAGACACTTTTCAATATGATATGAATTTTAATTGTGATCCTTTATTAACTGATCTTGATTTTAATACTAAAGGACTATTAATTAATGATAATATAGGAAAAATTAATCCATATGTAAAAAAAACTATTGTTGAAGAATTTATTGAAAATGATACTTTTTCTTATATTATAAAATATTTAACTAATCAAGATACAGTAAATTTAATGAATGCTAATAAATTATTCAGAAAAAATTGTTTAAAACAAATAATATCTAATTTAAAAGAAGAAAAGAATAAATATAAAGAATTAATTAGTTGTTTAGATGAAAATAATGTAGGGGAAAAATATAATATAGATCAAATGATAATATCAAATAAAACAGAAAAAGCAATTCAATTATTAAATGATAATAGTTTAAATAAATTATTTTTTCAAAAAGAACCTCCTTCAAAAGATATATTACTTATTTATTATTTATATTTTCAAATGATAAAACATCCAATTATAAATTTAAAATCAAATAAAAAAGAATTTTGGAAAAAATGTTGTGAATATTTTATAAAAGAAGAAAAAGGAAAAATAGGAATATTACTTGAAAAAAATTTTAAAAAGTTAATTTTAACACCTGATAATATTTATAAAATATTAAAATTATTAGATGGTAATTTAATTCAAATTAATCTTAATAATTTTTCTAAAATTTATAGAACTACTGGATTATTTACTTTTTATATTAAAGATATTTTGAATTTTTTAGGAATTACTAATGAAAAAACATTATCTAATCATTCATATTGGACTTTTAAAGATGTAATTGAATTCATTAAAACTAAAATTGAAATTTTAAAAAAATATGAAACACGTGTATAAAATATTTTGTAAGATTAAAATATTGCTATGTTAGAAACTATAATTTTTAGTTTTACTAATTTTTATTTATTTTTAAAATTATATTATAACTAATAAAAAATTAAATGTTTTTTATTTAAATTTAAAAAATAATTTAAAAAAATGAATAGAAAAGTCGATTATATACCTATTAGTAATTTAAACTATAATAATTATCTAAATGAAATATCATATAAGAATAATCAAAATGATTTTCAATTTAATTACATTAATTATAATCAAAATAATCATTATATTTCAAGAAATAATTATGAAAATGATAGAGAAATAAATATAAATAGAAATATAGTAAATAGAAAACAAAAAAAAATTTATAAAACACCTGAAAGAAATAATCAAATGTATCGAGATAGAAGTGCAGAAAATATAACTAATAATATAAGAGATTTAAATAATTTAAATAATAGTAGATTATATACAAAATATAATAATTCAAATTTAAATAAAAGTAGAATAGAAGGAATGAAAAATAGAAATTTATCTGATAATAAAAATTCTAATTTAGCTTATTCTATGAGAAATAATAATAATTATATAAATCAAATGAGACAATATCAAAATTTATATAATAATAATTATTATAATTTTACAAGGACACCAAGTCCAATAAGAAAAGATAATTTAAATATGAATTCAAATAATAGTTCAAATCAAAAAATTAATTATAATAATAAAAAAGAAAATATTATTGTTGATATAAAAAAAAGTTACAAAGATAATTATATTAATGAATATGGTTCTAAAAGTAGTTCTAATGTATTTATAAATAGAAATAATAATTCAAATTTTTTAGATAATAAATATTTATTTCAAAAATATTCAAAATCAAATATATATAATAAAACACCTAATCCAATATTAAAAAATGATAATAATTCATTTTTTCAATCAACAATTAATTATAAAAAAAATATTATACAAGGAGAAAAAAATAACAATTATATATCAAATATAAATTATAAATATAATAATAATCTTGATATTTATTCAAGTAATAAAAAAGATTCTCATAATTATTCAATTGAGAATTCAAATACAAATTATACATATTCACCTCAAGAAACTAAAAATTATTCTAATAATTCTTATATCGAAAATTATAGTAATTCAAAATATTCATATTATGAAAATTTAAGTAATTCAAAACTTAATAATTATAATATATATGACATTAATTCTCGAAGTTCTAGAAATTATATTTCAAATACAAATTATCAAAATGAAAATAAATTAAATTCAAAAACTCAAAATATAAATTTAAATTCAATTTATGAAAAAATAAATGTTAATAAAAAAGAAAATAACATGAATCTTAATCATGAAAATGAATATGAACAATATTATTATCAAAATAATTCAAATTACATTTATTCTCCTTATTTAAACCCAAATCAAAATATTGTTCAACAATATTCAAATACAAATTATAATATGAATAAAAAATTAAAAGTAAATATAAATCAAAATAAAGACACAAAATCCTCATCATTTACAGATTTAACAACAAATACATTTACATTTGATAATCAAGGAACAAATAATTCTCATTTATCATCGAATCATATAGATACAGTAGAAGAAGTACATATTAATTTTGTAAAAATGATTCAAAATACAAAAAATTTACTAAAAGTACAAGAAAATATTAAAAATACAATTTATAATGATAAATATCCAAATTCTTCTCTTATATATGTAAATGAAGAAATCATAAATTAAAAAAAATATAAATATATTATATTACATTATATATTTAAAAAAACTAAAATAATTTAAAAAACAATATTTTTTTACAATAAATAAAAATAACTTAATAAAAATACCAATAAAAAAAATAAAAATAAAAAAAAAAATAAAGAAAAAAAAACTACAAATAAATAAAAAAAAAATAAAATAAAAAATTTTTACTCACCATCAATTAACTCACTTTTTCTATCATCATCTTCATCTTCTTCATCAAGTTTCTCACTTAAATCATCATCATTATCACTTAAACAATCACTTAATCCTTTAGTCATAACATCTAATTTATTAACATACCCTTTAATTTCTTCTTGTATCCCTTCACTTAATTTCAAATATTCCAAAAGTGCATTAACTTGAGAATTACTAGAACAAATTAAACTTTCCATTTCATCAGAAACATTTTCATTTAATTTATACAAAATATTCTCAGGTGACATTTCATGTTCTTTACTCATAACAATTTCTCTCCAAGTTCTAAAATTATGTAAAGAATGTTTAAATTTATCAATAACTTTAACATACTTAATTTTCATTTCAGGATCAATAATATCTTCTCTTTTTTCAGGAAATTCCTTTAATCTAATAGAATATCTTATAAATTCCAAAGCTAATTTTTTTAATTTTGAATACATTTCTCCTTTTTTTAATTCATCATAAGCTTTTTGTTCTTGTGGTGTAAATTCAACTGAAATTGTTAATGAAACAACCATTAAAGAAATAAGGAAAGTTCCCCATAAACAAGCGACAACTGCAATAATTCTTCCTAATACAGTTTGAGGATAAAAGTCACCATAACCAACAGTTAATATTGTTATTATAACACACCAAAAACCATTCCAAGCATAACTCCAATCTTGAAACTTACTTTCGTCTTTATATTGCATGAAACCTAATTCTATATTTCTTATTGCATAACCAAAAATAAATATTGATAATATCATTAATAATCCTACTACAAAATATGGTTTTTCTTTTAATTCTGCTTTAATTGCAAATGATATTCCTCCTAATGTATTACATTCATTACATATTTTTTCTGCTCTATCATTCGCCCATGATGAATAAAATGAATAATATCTTAATAATAAATATACTCTTAATGGTATTATTGAACAAAGAAATAAATCAATGTCTACTCTATATTTTTCGTGATTTGTTCCTGTTGTTGAGGAAAATGTTATACAAATGTCATTTAAATATGGAGGACTGTGTATTAAACATATTAAAATTTCTGATAATAATTTCCATATTAAACCTGTTGAATATAATGATGATGCTACTGAAATTTTTTGCTTCATTATTAAAAATTTTAAACGAATGTTATAATGTCTTATTAAAAATATTATTAAGAGAAATGTTGTTATTGATGTTATTAATCGTAATATTCTTATAAAATTTGTCTCGTTTGGTATTAATTGAATGTTTATTTTTCCTTCTGAATCTTTTATGTGTTTTCCTTTTAAATACATTGATGATGATATTACATTTGTAAATATTCCTATAAATGCAAATGACATCATTGCTAAGTCGTTATATTTCATTTTTTTTTGTATTGATTCTCTTTTGTTTTTTTTTATTTCGTCTGTCACAAATAAATTACATATTGATGCTTCTAATTCTTTTCTTTTATTTGGATCCATATTTTTAAATTTATTACGATATTTTTCTAATAATGAAGGATTTATTCTTTTACTTGCTTTGTCAAATTCATCTTCTGAATTTTTAGATTTTGATTTTTTGAAATAATCTGATGGGTTTATCATTTTTTTTTTATTTTGTTATTAAAATTTTTTTAATTATTTTATTTTTATTTTTAGAAATTAAAATAGATTTTTTTTAATTAATTAATTCATCACATCAGTTAATTTACTGTATTTTACATTATATATTTATTTCATTTCTTTTTTATTTTAAAAAAATTTAAAAAAAAAAAATATTAATATATATTTAAATTAAAGAAATCGATTATTTTTTTAAAAAATAATATATTTCATGTTTACAAGTCAAATACAAGGATATTCATTTTTCCCATTTCAAATTTTTCGAAGTCACAGTCAAAATTTTATTTTACCAAAATATAAAAATATCATATCTCCAATACAAGAAAGTAAAGAACCATTTTCAATTAATATGATAAACTCACCAGATACAAAAATAAATTTAGATAATTTCTCAATATCAAAAATAAAAGGAACAAAATTATTCAGTCCAAATATTAAAAATTCCAATGGAAATTTAAAAACTTCTTCATCAAATAGTAATGAATCTTTAACTACAAATTCGAATTCATATAATAGAATTAATTCAAATCATAATCAAAATAATGTTAAACCTTTTACTTTATTATCGAATTTACATAATATAAATAATATAAATAGGAATTATAATAATAATTCAAATGGTTTTTTTCTTCAAAGGAATATTTCAATGAATAATTTAGTCCTAAAGAATCAATGTAATAAAAATAATTTATTTGGGAATAATATAAATTATAAACCTTTATTTAGTAATTCTTTAAATAGAAATGAATTTTTGGAAGAAAAAAAAAATAAAAGTATTAATTTTTATAATAAGTTTAATTCTTTAAAAGATTATACAAGTGAAAATACAGTGATATTAACTTTAAAAATTAAAGTTTCGAAAAATGATTATAGAATATTTAATTTAAAAAAATATGATGATTTATTTATTTCACTTCAAAAATTTTTTGATTTAAATCAAATAAAACCTACTTTAATTAAACCAATTGTAACAAAAATTTTATTATCATTAAATAAAATATTTTGGGTATTAAATACTAAAATTGGAAATTATGATCAAGAATATTTATCTTCTTTATATAAATTATGGTTAAAAAATGGAAAAAAAATTCCAATAAATAATAATAATAATGATTCTATATCAAGTAATGATTCAAATTCAAATTCTCCAATTAAGAATAAATCTTTTCAAAATGAAAATTCCTTTGAAAAAACTTATAAAAAAAAATCTAAAAGTATATAATTAAACAAACATTAAAAAAAAAATAATAAAATTAAAAAAAAAAATTAAAAAAAAAATTAACAAAAAAAACTTAATTCTTAATAAAACAAAAAAAATTAATTTTTTATTTTAATCTTACTAAAAATATATAAAAAAAAACATATTTAAAAAAAAACAAAAAAAAAAAATAAAAAGAAAAAAAAAAAAAAAATGAATTCAAAACCAAAAGACTCAAAAACTCATCATTCAGAGCATACATCAGCAAATCATTCAAAAAAAGAAATACCCCATATAAAAAAAGAAGAACTAAAAATATCATATTCTTCAAAATTATATCAAAACGAAAAATACAATGAATATATGGAAGACATAGAATTAACAATGCCAAATTTTATAAATGACAAATCTCAATATTTATTTGGTATCTTTGACGGACATGGTGGTGATTCTTGTGCAAAAATGACAAAAGAATTTTTTCCAAAATTTCTTCAAAAATCTATAAAAGACAATCCAATAAATATAGAACATTGTATGGAATTAACATTTAAAAAAATAGAACAAAAAGCAAAAGAATTAAATTATGTTTTAGTTGGTAATACAGCAACAATAATATTAATAAATACAAATCATCATATTATTCATTGTGCAAATGTTGGTGATTCTTCTTGTATGATTGTTAATAAAGATCATGCCTTTAAAATATCATATGATGATAAATGTTCTGATGAGAATGAAAAAAAGAGAATTGAAAAAGAAGGAGGTAATATTATTAATAATAGATTAAATAATGTTTTGGCTGTTTCAAGATCAATTGGTGATTTTGATCAAAAAGGAAAAGGATTAATTGCAATTCCTCATATTCATAAACATAATATTCATAAAAAAGATAAATTTTTAGTTGTTGCTTCTGATGGAATTTGGGATGTTGTTAATCAAGAAATTTTATTTGAGTTTTCTAAAGAAATTTTAGATAATTCGAGTATTATTAATAAAAGTGAGGCTTTGGTTAATAAATTAGTTGATTTTGCTGTTGAAAATGGAAGTCAGGATAATATTAGTTGTGTTGTTGTTTATTTGGAATAATGGGGATTTTAATTTTTTTTTTTTGGTTTTAATATTTATTATTTTTTAAAATTAATATGTGTTTTAGTGAAATTTAGGTAAGTTTGAAGTTTGACTTATAATGATAATATTAGTTATATAGTTAATATTTAGATTGAAAGATAAATTTTTTTTTATTCTTTATATCTTTTTTATTACTTTTTTTTATTATATTATTTTTTTTTAAGTTTTTTATTTTATTTAAAATTATAATTTAAATTTTTAAAAATTTTTTTATAGAAAAACTATTTTATTTATTTTTCATTGGTATTATTTGATTAAACCATTTTAAAGAAAAATCTTTCTAACTTTAATATAAAAATTTATGGAGATATAATTTATATTAAATAATGAAAAAACTCAATTTTTTTAGTTCAAATATTTATATTTAATTATACCAAATTTAGTATTCAAATTTAGGAATATTTTTTATATTGAGAATTATATATTTTTGTTTTTTTTTTAATTAAATAAAAAGTTTCTATAAAAATGTTTTTCTATTTGTTAAAAAATTATTTTTATTACAAAAAATATTTATAAATTCATATTTAAATATTTATTATATAATATTCTTATTCCTCATCAACTTCAAAAATATATACTTTTTCACTTGTTTTTGGAGATTTAATTTTTTGATTTATTTTAGGTTTAAATTTAGGAGTATATTTATCAATTAAATTTTCCATTTTTTTCTTTTTTGTAAAATAATGATTATATAATCTCGTTCCAAAATCTTCATTACTTTTTTTATTATAATATTTATTTTTATTAATTTGTGGATGAAAAGAACAATATTCATTACTTTTAGAAGAATTAAAAGCTTCA
>JAEEGK010019837.1_pt1 | contig 14367 bp, 2 predicted proteins | sample 8958771 | NCBI WGS metagenome assembly JAEEGK01 (sample SAMN16246547, study PRJNA631951) | gut metagenome | biome: gut microbiome; feature: rumen; material: SC-attached | host: Bos | place: Iran: Karaj | collected 2018-10
CCCCAATCCCCAATCCCCAATCCCCAATCCCCCATCCCCAATTTATTATTTACTAATAATTGTTAAATTCAAAATAAATTAAAAAATAATAAATTTCCAGAATATCTATATAAATATAATAAAAAAATAATAATTTAATTTTATAACTTAATGTCTGAAGAAAATAAATCCTCTCAACCTCAAAACACTGAAGAAGAAGAAAAAATTGAAGAACAAAACCAAAAAAAATCAAACGTATCAAAAGATAATCCAAACGGTTATCCAGAACTTCCACCAAAAAAAAGAAAAGATGGTCAAGAAGTAGTTCCATGGACCCAAAATCCAACCAGTGACTTTGTAAATCCTTATGGTTTAGTATTAAAAAGAAAAAAAAGAAAAAAATCACCAGAATATGATAAACCTCGAGAAGGTTTAGCAATACTACAACCTAAAGTTTTTGAACCAATAGAAGCTATTCCTCGTAGAATAACAAGAAAAGAATTAGTAAAAAAAATGAAAGAAAATTTTCGTAGTGTTAATATTGAAGAACTATTAAAAAATAATTACGATATTGATTTTTCAATACCCGATAAATCAAAATTATCTTTAGAATTTTTTGATGATAAAATATATGAAATATATCCTAATGATTATTGGATAAATGCCTCAAAAGATAAACATACAGGAGAACAATTAAAATTACCTGCAAAAGCTTTAATATTCGACAAAGAAAAAAAAACAGGAGAATGGAAAAAAGTTTTAATCGATGGATATGATGAAAAAACTGATTTATTCTCAGGTGAAATAGATGATAATTCACATGAAAAAATAAAAGATCTTCCTAAAATGTTTATTTTATTCGATATTGAAAATCCAGTTGTTTTTGCAAAGCGTTTAGGCGAAGCTGTAAAATTAAGAGAAAAATCGGAAGGAATTATTAAATATAATTATTATTTAAAAAAAATCCCAAGTTTTGAAGTGACTGAAATTCCTGAAGATCGTGCAATGAAAATTGAAAATAAAGTTAAAATTTTAAAAGAATTTGAATTAGTTGAAGATCAATTAAAAGGTGAAATGAATTCTGTGAGTGAATCTTATGTTTTACAATTAAATAAAATGATGTTTGATAATTTATATTTTAAAGAAAAAAGTCCTGAATTATGTTGTTTAAATTTAAATGTTTGTCCTCCTGAAAAAAAAATCGTTCCAAAATATGCAAAAGAAATGATTCATGTTGATAATAAAGAATTTAATTTTATTAATTTACAAAAAAATTATAATTTAGTTACTTTATTATGTAAAAGCAATGTCATTCAAGCATTACAAAAAATAAAAACTTTAATGAATAAAATGAAATTTACATTAAATTTATATAAAACAAAATTTAATAGAACTTTAAGATTAGATGATTTTATAAAAGAAGAGAAAAAATCAATCTATGATTTCAAAAAAAATTTAGATGTTATGCAAATTCAAGAAATAAAAAAAATTTTAATGACTTTGGAATTTAAAACACAAGAAATGGAATTATTAAGTACTTCACCTGTAGCCACTACACAAGATAAAAATGAAAATAAAAAAAATGAAGAAGAAACACCATTTTTAATAGATTTTATTACAAATCGACCTTTAAAACCAAGAAAATTTGTTTTTAAAGAAGATCAAGAACGTGAAGAAAGAAATCAACAATTTATGATGCATTTAAATAATTTAAAAACAGTAAATTTAATAAAAAAAATTAATATTTTATTTAGAGATGAATTATATTCAACTGTTGTTGATAGTCTTATAAAATTTGTTGAATTTTTTGAAAAAAATGTTCCAATCACAACGGAAATAAGTAAAACTAATGATGTAATTAATACATATGTTGATCCACTTGATAAAGAAAATAGAATTAAAAATTTTACTGAATCAAAAATGGTTTTAGATGAAAATAGTGCTTTTGGAAAAAATACTGATTTACCTGATGAAGATTTAAATACAACATATGAAATTATTGATTTTGTTCCTGATGAAAATTTAATCGAAGAAAAAATTCCTATTTTTAATATTATTTTAAAATATAAAGAAAATTCTTTTGGTTATCATTTACAAGTCGAAGATTTCGTAATAGAAATAAAAAAAATTTTCGATGAAGGTTTAGAAAAAGTACAAAAAATCGAACAAATAAATTTCAATAAAACTAAAGTTTATAGTAATATGAAATATTTTGATATATTAAAAAGAGATAAGAGTTTATCATTAAATAAAAAAGAAGAAGAAAAAAACGAAGAAATTGAAATTCCAATTAATAATAACAATAATGAAATAATAGATGAAAACACAAATCCAAAATCACCATTGAATGACATTAACAACATTAATAATAAATTCAATCCAAAAAGAGAAGAAATTTTATTCGTTCAAGATTTATATGAACGTTTAGAAAAATGTTTATTATTAGGAAAAGAACCTTTAGAAAAATTTGCATCTACTTTTAATCAATATAAATCTGATTTAGATATAGATCCCGAAACATATGTTCATAATTTAGATGAACAAGGAAGTGAAAATGGTAATATAGTTCATTTATTAAAAGAAGATATAACAAAACATCAAAATATTTATGAACAAATTTTAAAAGAAATAGATGAAAATGTTCAAGTTAGTTATTTTCTTGTAAATTGCAAAGATGTTAGAGACACACTTTTAAATAAACACGAAAAAATAAAAGATTTAGAATTAGCTTTATTAAATAAAAAATCTCAAGAAATTAAAAATAATGTTTTTAAACAAGTCGAAGAAATGAAAATGAGCATTACAAAACAAAGTAAAAATATTGAAGAATTAGTTGATGTTGAAAAATATATAGAAGATGTACCTAATTTAATTAATAGTGTTAAAGCTGATATTGATTCTTGTTTAGAGATATATAAAATTCTTGATGATTTTTTACAAAAAACTCAATATATTGATTTACGTTCTCGTTTTCTTTTAATTCAAAGTACAACTGATATTAGCAATACTATAACAACAGCAAAAACTTTAATTCAAAAACAACGTGAAAGATTTTTAACAAATTTATTAGAATCTCAACAAACTTTAAAAGATGATATTAAAAATCTCGAAAATCAAATTGAAAATCTCAAACAATTTAAAACTATTGATGAACTTGAAGATGCAGCAAAACTCGCTTATAATTGTCAAAATATTTTATCTGATTGTCAAGAAAGAGCAAAATTATGTAATAGTAGAGAAGTAAATTTTGGTAGAGATCAAACAGATTATTCTCGATTACAAACAATGAGTAAAGAATTTCAACCATTTTATTTAATTTGGACGAGTATTGATGAATTTGAAAAAAAATCGGAAGAATTTAAAACAATTCCTTTAGATCAATTGAATGGTTTAGATGTTGAAGAAATGAATGACAATGTGAAAAAACATTTAATTCAAAGTATAAAAATATTAAAAGATATGGATGGATATGGAGAATTAATAAAAACTGCAGAAGAAGAAAGAGATCGTTCTAAAGAATTTGAAAAAATATCTGATTTAGCTGTTTCTCTTACAACAAAAGGTTTACAAGAAAGACATTGGGAAGAATTAAAAAATAGCACTGGAATAGATTGTACAGATAAAAGTCAAAGTATGGATCTTAATAAAATTTTAAGTCAAAATGAAAACTTAAGTAAAGAAATTATAAATACAGCTAAAGCAATAGCTGATAAAGCAAGTAGAGAATTCCAAATAAAACAAAAATTAGAAACATTAGAAAAGAATTGGGCAAATGTTGAATTTGGAACACAACCACATAGAATAAAAGGTTTATATATTATTGTAGGATGGGGAGATATATATAAAGTATTAGATGAAGATGTTCAAGAAGTTCAACAATTAGAAGTTAATCCCTATAAACAACATTATTTAAATGAAATTAATGAATGGTCTCATTCTTTCCAAAATATTACTGATATTTTAGAAGCTCTATCTAAATTACAAAGTAAATGGTTTCAATTACAACCTATTTTTGAATCTCCTGATATCACAAAAAGTATACCTCATGATGCAGCTATTTTTGCCAAAGCAGATAAAAGTTTTAAAGAAATTATAAGAGGTTTGAAAGAATCAACTAATGTTAAATTTATATGTAATAAAGAAGGTTTGTTAGATAAAATTAATGAAGCTAATGTTATGTTAGAACAAGTTGAAAAAGGATTGAATGATTATATTGAAAAGAAAAAAACATTATTCCCAAGATTTTACTTTTTATCTAATGAAACATTATTAAAAATATTATCAGAAACAAAAGATTTAAATAGAGTTAAAGAAAATTTAAAAAATATTTTCGAAAATATTCATAACATTGAATTACAAGATGATAAAATTATATTAAAAATGATAAGTAATTTAGGAGAAAAAGTTCCATTAAAAAACATAATATCAATTGAAAGAAAAAATATAGAAGATTGGATGAAAGAATTACAAAATTCAATGTTTGAAACAGTTCGTCAATGTATGGAAAGATGTATAAGAAAATACACTAGACCTCCAAATAAAGATTGGATTTTTGGACACACAGGTCAAAGTGTAATTCATGCAAATCAAATGCATTGGACAATTCAAGTCGAAGAAGCAATGGAAAAACACACAATTCCTGATTATTGTAAAGAAATTCAAGAACGTATTAATTTATTAGTCAAAATATTAAGAGAACCTTTAAGTAGAGTCGATGGTATAACTGTTTTTAATTTATTAACTTTAGAAGTTCACAATAAAGATATAACTGAATTATTCCAAAAAGGTGAATGGAATGTATCAGCTTTTGAATGGAAAAAACAATTAAGATATTATTGGGAAAATGATAATATGTATGTTAAAAGTATTCAAACATCTTTTCCTTATGGTTATGAATATTTAGGTAATACTGAAATATTAGTTATTACTCCTTTAACTGATAAATGCTATTTAACTTTAATGGGTGCTTTGAAATTTAATATGGGAGGAGCTCCTGCAGGTCCAGCTGGAACAGGAAAAACTGAATCAACAAAAGATTTAGCAAAATCTATTGCCAAACAATGTGTTGTTTATAATTGTTCAGAAGAAACTGATTTTGTCGCAGTTGCTGCATTCTTTAAAGGTTTAGCAAATTGTGGTGCTTGGATATGTTTTGATGAATTTAATAGAATTAATATAGAAGTTTTATCTGTTATTGCATCTCAATTAATTGTATTGTTTTCTGCAAAAGCAGCTGGAATGGATAAAATTATTTTTGAAAAAACACCTATTCATATTTTACCTACTTTTTGTGTATTTATTACTATGAATCCTGATTATGAAGGACGTACTGCTTTGCCTGATAATTTAGTTGCATTATTTAGACCAATGGCAATGATGGTTCCTGATTATAAATTAATTAGTGAAGTATATTTATATAGTTCAGGTTATTTAACTGCAAAAGATTTAGCTAAAAAAATAGTTAGTACATTTAAATTAAGTTCAGAACAATTATCTAGTCAAAGTCATTATGATTTCGGAATGAGAGCTGTGAAAAGTGTTTTATATGCTGCAAAAAAATTAAAAAGAGGAAATCCTGATGAAAAAGAAGATAAATTATTATTAAGAGCTTTACAAGATGTTAATATACCTAAATTTTTAAAAGAAGATATACCTTTATTTACTAATATTATAAAGGATCTTTTCCCTGATACTGAAAAGCCAACAACAGATTTAGATAATTTAATTGAGAAAATTAATTTAAATATTAAAAAAAGAAATCTACAACCTCATGAAAATTTCATTGCAAAAATTATTCAATTATATGATACTATTCAAGTAAGACATGGTTTAATGATTGTAGGTCCTACCGGAGGTGGAAAGACATCAAATTGGAAAATATTACAACAATCTATTAGTGATTTAAATGATGGAAAAACTTTCTTTACTACAAAAAGTACAGTTATTAACCCTAAAGCTGTAAGAAAACCAGAATTATATTGTGATAAAGATCCTATGAATCCAACTGAATGGATCAATGGTATTATACCTTTATTAGTAAATGAATTAAATAAAGATACTTCAGGTAAACAAAAATATTGGATATTATTTGATGGTCCTGTTGATACATTTTGGATTGAAGACATGAATAGTGTTTTAGATGATTCAAGAAGATTATGTTTACCAAGTAGTGCAATTATTGTCTTAAATGAAACTATAACTATGATGTTTGAAGTTGAAGATTTAGTTCATGCCTCTCCAGCTACTGTTTCTCGTTGTGGTATGGTATATATGGAACCTAGTGCAGTTGGTTTAATGCCTTTAGCTAAAAGTTGGTTAGATATTAGTTTACCTAATAGTTTACAAAATTGTCCTCCTGAATATGATGTTAAAAAAAGAATAGAAAATTTATTTGAAATTTCTTTAGAAGAAAATGTTAGATTTGTAAGAAAAAATATTAAAGAACCTTGCCCAAGCACAGATGTTAATCTTGCTTTTAGTTTATTTAATTTACTTGAATGTTTCTTGGCAAAATATAAAGAATCTAATAATATTAAAGTTAGTAAAGAAGATTTAGAAATATTATATAAAAATATATATAATATATATTATTTAGCAACTGTTTGGAGTATAGGTATAACATCTAAAGAAGATGGACGTGAAAAATTTAATGAATATTTAAGAAAGTTTATGAAAGAACATATTCCAGAAGAAGATCTTCAAGATGCTTTATTCCCAGAAGAATTAACAGTTTATGATTATTTCTTTGATGATAGTAAAGATGAATGGAAAAAATGGGATACTTTACTTACTTATCCTCAAATTGATGCTCATAGTGAATATACTGATATTATTATACCTACTATTGATAGTATAAGATATTGTTATATATTAAAATATTTATTACAAAATAGAAAACATGTTATTACTACAGGTCCAACAGGAACTGGAAAGACAATTAATATGATTGATATATTAGGTGTAATGGAAGAAGCTACAAAAAGAAATGAAGAAAAATATGCCCATATTGTTATCAATTTCTCAGCTCAAACAACAGCAACTCAAACTCAATTAGCAATAGATAGAATATTAAAACGTAAAGGTCGTGGAAAATATGCTCCAGATAATAATAGAATTATGGTTGTATTTGTAGATGATTTAAATATGCCTAAAAAAGAAAAATATGAAGCTCAACCACCAATAGAAATATTACGTCAATGGTTAGATTATGAAGGTTGGTATGATATAAGAGAAAAAGAAAAACCATTTATGCAAATTTATAATTTAATTCTTACTGGTGCAATGGGTCCACCTGGAGGAGGTCGTAGTCAATTAACAAATAGATTCATGCGTCATTTTAATGTAATTACATATACTGAATTAGTAGATAGTTCAATTAAATCAATATTTGTAAGAAAAGTGAATAATTTCTTAACTAAATTTTCACCTGAAGTTAAACAAATTGTTCCTACTATTGTAGATAGTACTTTAACTTTATATAAACAAATTAAAGATAAATTATTACCTATTCCAAAATCAAGCCATTATTTATTCAATTTAAGAGATATGTCAAAAGTATTGCAAGGAGTATGTGGTGCATCTTTAAAACATTGTACTAAAAAAGTTGATATGGTTCGTTTATGGATGCATGAAATGATAAGATCATTTGGAGATAGATTAATATGTGATGAAGATAGAAATTGGTTAAAACAAATTTTAGAAGAAAATATTTTAAATACAGATGATTTCAGTGTTAGCAATTTAGAATATTTATATAATGGTTTAGAAAAAATAATTTTCTGCGATTTTGTTGCAGGTGCAGATCGACCTTATATTCAAGTAACAAATATAAAAGATTTTATTGTTAGAATAGAAGATAGATTAAAAGATTTTAATGAAGAATTTAAAAATAAACAAATGCCTTTAGTTATGTTCTTAGATGCATGCGATCATGTAGCACGTATCTCACGTATTATAAGACAAACAGGTGGTCATGCTTTATTATTAGGTGTAGGAGGTTCAGGACGTCAAAGTATAGCAAGATTATCAAGTTATATAAATTATAATATGGATTGTGCTGCTATTGAAGTTGTAAAAGGATATAAATTACCAGATTTTAGAAAAGATATAAAAAATTTCTTGAAAGACACCGTTTGTAAAGAAAAAGGTAAAATTAATACATGCTTTTTATTATGTGATACTCAAATATTTGACGAAATTATGTTAGAAGATATGAATAATGTTTTAAATAGTGGTGATATACCAGATATATATAAAGCAGATGATTATGAGGAAATTAAAAAGGCAGTTGGGCCTGAAATGAAACAAAAACATCTTCAAGATAATCAATCAAATATGATGTCAATATATTTAAAAAGAGTTCTTGCTAAAATACATATAATTCTTGCAATGAGTCCAGTTGGTGAAAAATTCGTAACAAGACTTAGAATGTTTCCTTCTTTAGTAAATTGTTGTACAATTGATTGGTTTACTGAATGGCCAGAAGAAGCTTTGATTAGTGTTGCTAAAGATATATTAGAAAAAAGAGATGATATATATTTCGGAAAGAATATGGATGGTGTTATTAATAGTATTAAATTTATACATAAATCAGTAGAGAAAATTAGTGTAAAATATTTAGAAGAATTACGTAGATATAATTATTTAACACCAACTTCATTTTTAGAATTTTTAAGTTTATTCCAAAATATTCTTGTTGAAAAAACAAGAGAAAATGAAAATAATATAAATAGATATGATATGGGTCTTAAGGTTCTTCAATTTGCTGAAGAGAAAATATCGATAATTGAAAAAGAAATTCAACAAAAACAACCAGAATTAGAAAAATTATCTAAAGAAACAGAAGAAATTATTAAAGTAGTTGAAGTTAAAAAAGAAGAAGCAGATAAGGTAAGAGAAAAAGCTTCTCAAGATAGTCAAGTTGCCGAAGCATTAGCAATAAAAATTAGTAAAATTGAAGCAGATTGTCAAAGAGAATTAAGTGAAGCTGAAAAAGGATTACAATCTTCATTAGAAAAAATAGATCAAATTAAAGATAATGAATTACAAGAATTAGCAGGTTATAAAACTTATGGTGAAAAATTAATGATGACATTAGAATTATTGTTTACTTTTAAACATGGAGATGCATGGAGAACTAGAAAAGAAAATTTAACTGAACCAACAGGTGATGTTAAAAATCCATTTAGATTATCTTATAAACAAGCAGCTATAAATGAATTACAAGTTACTGAACCAAAAGTATTTAAAGAATATTTCTATTCATTTAAAAATGAACAAAGAAGAGAAGATCTTAAAAATAAGGAAATGGATAAAGTATTAAAAGCTGAGAAATATATAAGTGAACATCATATGGACAGAGCTTTAGTTGATAATGCATCTAAAGCAGTTGGACCATGTTTTGACTTTATTGTTGGTATGATAGAATTTTGTCATAAAAGTATTGAAATTGTTGACCCAAAGAAAAAAGAAGCCGCAAAAGCAAAAATTGAAAAAAATGCTGCAGATGAAAAATTGGCTATTGCTCAAGCTGCTTTAGCAAAAGCTGAAAAAGAAAGTAATGAATTAGAAGCAAGTTTGAATCAAAAACAAAAAGAAAAGAATACTTTAATTGTAACATTAAATGATAATCAAACTAAAGTAAAACGTGCAAGAAAATTAGTTGAATTATTAAGTAGTGAAAAAGCAAGATGGGGAGAAAGTGTTCAACAATTAAAAGATTATGCAAATTATATAATAGGTGATTGTTTAATTGCAGCAGCTGCAATAGCATATTGTGGTCCTTTTGTAAGCACATATCGTAGTAATTTAGAAAAATTATGGAAAGAAGAATTAGATAAACAACAAATCATACGTAGTCAAAATGCTTCATTAAGATATGTTTTAGAAGATCCAATAACAACAGGAAAATGGAATAAAGCATTTTTACCAAATGATAATTTATCTATAGAAAATGGTATAATTATGTTTAGAACAAGAAAATGGCCTTTAATGATAGATCCTCAAAATCAAGCAAGTATATTTTTAAAAAAATATGGATATGATGTAAAAAGTACATCTTTTCAATGTATTAAAATGTCTGACCCTAAAATGATGGATACAGTTATTAGTGGAGTTAAATATGGTAGTTGGATTATGTTAGATAATACTCCTATTGAAATAGATAATTCATTAGAACCTATATTACAAAGACAACAAGTTAAAAATAAATATAGTAATTTTTATGAAATAAAAATAGGAGAAAAAGTTATACCTTATAGTGAAGAATTTAAATTATTTATGGTTACTACTCAATCTAATCCTCATTATAGTCCTGAAACTTTTGCTAAAATTACTATTATTAACTTTGCTATTACACAATTAGGTTTGGAAGATCAAATGTTATCTGAATTAGTTATGATTGAAATGCCTCAATTAGAAGAAAATAAAAATCAAATTTTAGAAGATAACTTTAAAAATAAAGAAACTTTAAAAAATATTGAAGATCAAATTTTAGATAATTTATCTAAAAATAAAGATAATATTGAAGAAACACTTAAATCTAGTGAATTAATTGATATTTTAACTGAATCTAAAAAAACAAGTACTGAAATAGCAGAAAAATTAAAAATATCAGAAAAAACAGAAAAAGAAATTGATGAAAAGAGAGAAATTTATAGAGTTTGTGCTAAAAGAGCTTCTTTATTATTCTTTAGTTTAATTGATTTATCAATGATAGATCCAATGTATCAATTTAGTTTAATTCAATTTAAAGAATTATATAGAAATGCAGTTAAAAATTTACCAATTAATGATGATACAAACCAAAGATTAATAGATATTAATAATGCAACATCGAAAACATTATTTGATTTTACATGCAGAGCTTTATTTGAAAAAGATAAACCTTTATTTAGCTTTTTAATGACAACAAAAATTATAATGGGTGAACAAGAAAATGAATCTCGTATTAAAAGTACTGAATTACGTTTCTTATTAGCAGGACCTTCAAGTGATAAACAAACAAATCCACCAGATAATCCAACAACATGGATTAGTCCAAATGATTGGAAAAACTTTTATAATCAATTATATGGAATGACATTCTTAGATGATAAATTTTATGATATAGTTAATTTCTTCCTTGAAAATCATGAAAAATTCCATGAATATTTTGAAAGTCCTAAAAATGAACATACTAAATTACCAGCTCCTTATGATGAAACTTTAACTGATTTCCAAAAATTAATATTAATTAAAGCTATAAGATTTGATAAACTTACAAATGAATTATCATATTTTGTTGAAAATAATTTAGGAAAAGAATATACTGAACCACCTACATTTAATTTAATGAAATCATATGAAGATAGTACAAATAAAATTCCATTACTTTTTGTTTTAAGCACAGGTTCTGACCCTAAAAATGATTTCCAACAATTAGCTGATACGATGGGAAGAAAAGTTGAATATGTTAGTTTAGGTAAATCTATGGATAAAGTTGCCATTGCTAAAATAGATGATACTAAAGTAAAAGGTGGTTGGATTTTATTACAAAATTGCCATTTAGCTATTTCATTTATGCCTAAATTAGAAGATGAAATAGAAAAATTACAAAATTCTCCCAATTTAGATCCTAATTTTAGATTATGGTTAACTAGTATGTCATCAAATAAATTTTCTATAAATGTCTTAAAATCAAGTATTAAAATTACTATGGAACCTCCAAAAGGATTAAAATTAAATTTACAAAGACAATATGAAAATATTCCTGAAGAAGAATTAGAGGCATGTTCTAAACCAGATTTATTTAAAAGCTTTTTCTTTGGTTTATGTTTCTTCCACGCAATTGTACAAGATCGTAGAAAATTTGGACCAATTGGATGGAATGTTAAATATGATTTCACAAATGAAGACCTAAAAGTCAGTAGAATGCAATTAAAAAATTTCTTAGAAGAATATGAAGATGTTCCATATAAAGTTTTAAATTATTTAGTTGCTGAAATAAATTATGGTGGTAGAGTAACTGATGATAAAGATCAAAGATTAATTCAAACTATTTTATTAACATATTTATGTGAAGATACACTTAAATATAATGAATACCCATATAGTGAAAGTAAAATATATTATTGTCCAAAACCTGGAATGAAAGGTGATTATTTAGATTTTATTAAAAAACTTCCTTTAAATACAAGTCCTGAAGTATTTGGTCTACATGATAATGCTGAAATTATTACAGCTCAAAATGATGCAAGATTATTATTAGAAACTTTATTATTAATGCAACCTAGAACAAGTTCTGGAGGAGGAAAAACAGTTGAGCAAACAGTTACAGAAACATTAGATATTATTGAAAGTCAAACACCTCCTATTTTTGATTATGAAGCTATATTTGAAAAATTCCCAACTGAATATTCAGAAAGTATGAATACAGTTCTTATTCAAGAAGTTATTAGATATAATGTTTTATTAAATTTAATGAAAGTTAATATAAAAAATTTGAAAATGGCTTTGAGTGGTAGAATTGTTATGGATGATGAATTAGATAGAATTGTTACTTCAATATATAATAATCAAGTTCCTGTTGTATGGATTAATAACGGATTTTTATCTTTAAAACCTTTAATGAGTTGGTTAGCTGATTTAAATGAAAGAATAGACTTCTTTAAAGATTGGTATGAAAATGGAACACCTAAATGTTTCTGTATTTCAAGATTTAGTTTCCCACAAGCATTTTTAACTGGAACTTTACAAAACTATGCCAGAAAACATCATTGTGAAATTGATTTATTAACATTTGAATTTAAAATTTTAGATGATATAACTTATGATAAGGTAGAAGATAGACCTGAAGATGGGTGTTATGTTTATGGAATGTTCTTAGAAGGAGCAAGATGGAATTATGATAAACATTTATTGGATGATAGTTTGAATAGAGAATTATACACTGATGTTCCTTTAATGCATATGATACCTGTTCCAAATAGAGAACCTCCAGAAAAAGGAATATATAATGCACCTTTATATAAAGTTCTAAGTAGACAAGGTACTTTAAGTACAACTGGACATAGTACTAACTTTGTTCTTATGGTTGAATTACCTACTTCTGAAAATGAAAATAAATGGATTAAAGCAGGAGTTGCTATGTTTTTAGCATTAAAAGCTTAATGATATTATATTATATATATTTATTTACTATGTAAATATTATAGTTAAATAATTTCTTTATATAATATTTTTCTTTATTATTTTAAATTTTAAATCATAATTTAAATAAATTCTAAAATATAAATATATATATATGATTTATAAAATGGAAGAAAATTATTCAGTAGTAGATATTCAAGAATATTTTAATAAAATATTAGATATAGATAATGAGTCATCTGAATATAACAAAATTTTATTAATGGGTAATAGTGGAGTTGGAAAATCATCAATTAGATATATGATTTATTATAAATCTTCTCAAATTGATACATATTCATTAGCAAGCACAATAATTTATGTTGATTTTATAAATTTTTTAGGAAAAAGAAATTATTTAATTGAATGTGGTGGAGAAAATAAATTAAAAAAATTTTATTTTGATAATGCTAGTAAATTATTTAATAAAGTAAATAAATTTATTTTTATTATCGAAGCTGAAGAAAGTAGAGAAAATAAAGATGATATAAATGAAAATGATTTAATGTATAGTAATAGTTTAGATTATTATGAAAAATGTCTTCAATATTTAGAACAATATTCACCGAATGTTAAAGTTTTTGTTTTAATGAATAAAATTGATTTAATAAATATAACAAGGAGAGAACAAGTCATTGAAAAAAGGAAAAATGAAATTAAAAAAAAATCAGGAAATTTTGATGTTAATTGTTTCCCAACAAGTATATGGGAATTTTTTGATTTATATAAAATTTGGGGAGATATATTTACTATAGAACTAAATTTTGAAAAAATTAAAAAATATTTATCTTTATTAAAACAAAATTTAAAAGCTAGAAAAATTGTTGTTTTAGAAAAATTTACATTTTTAAAAATATATAGTGTAAGTGATGATGATTATGTTGATGAAAATTTAGAACAAATGATTTTTATGCATATAAAAAATTTATATAATTATTTAGTAGATGAAAAAAAAAGATTTAAAGAATTGGAAATAGAAAATAATAATAATATTTTTATATTTACTGAACTTACTCCTTCAACATTAATTTATTTAATTTTTGAAAAACCATATTTTATTGAATTAATAAAATTAAATATTAATTTAGTTAAAAATGAATTTATAAATATATTAGATAATTATAAATAATAAATAAAATTTTAATAATCAAATAAAAAAATATTTAAATAGATATTATGAATTGGGGATTGGGGATTGGGGATTGGGGATTGGGGATTGGG
>JAEEGK010019839.1_pt1 | contig 14367 bp, 11 predicted proteins | sample 8958771 | NCBI WGS metagenome assembly JAEEGK01 (sample SAMN16246547, study PRJNA631951) | gut metagenome | biome: gut microbiome; feature: rumen; material: SC-attached | host: Bos | place: Iran: Karaj | collected 2018-10
TCAGAAATTATCTTTCTTTCTATTTTATATTTTTTATCTAAAAGAAAAATGAAATAATGATTTAAAATTCTTTTCCAGAAAAAATGTATCTATAAAATAATCGTAAAAATCATGAAGATTTCCTCTATGATATAATAAATTAAATTCAAGGCAAATAAATAAACTTTATATTAGGAATAAGCTTTTCTAATTCATATTAAATATATTTAAGAGATCAATTGGTTTAAATTATTGAAAATAACCTTTTCAAATTAAATGATGATAATAGCCTTATGATATTAATAATAAAAAATATTATTTTTATTGAAAATCTATTTATATTTTAAAATAAATTATATTAATTTAATCTTCTTTGAAATCTTCCATTTCCAAATCAGAACAAGAATTAGAAGATGAATCAGATTTAATAATTTTATCAAACCAATCATAATTAATAAAACCTCTTCTTCTTTCATATTTTTCATTTTCAATTTTATCATCTTTTAATTCATTTAATAAATCAGAAAATAATTCATCTCTTTTAACACTTAAATTCTTATTAATTCCCATTGCACTTTCAATTTGTTCTTGAATATATTCTCCGTCAAATTTTTTTCTTTCACTAAAAATGAAAGCAAATTCTCTAAAATATTTTTCCATTTTTTCTTTTTGAAATTCATCTTTGATTGAATAAAAATCTAACATTCTTTTAATTTCAAAATCACCTTTTTGAACAATATAATCATTATATAATTCAATTCCTCCTTCATGATTAAATAACCATTTTAAATATGATTGACTAAATGATTTATATTCTATATTATTATCCAATTTAAAAGGAGGAAGATAATTTTCTTTTACAAATGAAACCCAAAATTCATATCTTATTGAATCTAATCTTGTTTTTAAGTATTTTTTAAATTTTCTTACTATTTTTTTTGTAAAATTTATTTTTCTAATATTTTTAGGTTTTTCTTTTTTTTTTTCTGATTTATTTATTTCATGATTTTCTTTCTTGTTTTTTTCAATATATATTTCTTCTTTATTTGGTATTGTTACATTAAATAATATATTTTTTCTAACTTTTAATTCTTCTTTTCTATAATTTGATAATTCACTTTCTATATCACTTAAATTATCATCTTCTTTTTCTTTATTACTAAAATTAATATTTATAAATATTGGATTTGATTCTCTTCTAATATATTTTTCCATATTTTTTAAGAATCTTTCAAAGAAAGATTGAATTTTTATAGTTAAATTAGGATCATTATAAGGATCATTTAATTTACTATTTGTTAATAAGTTTTTAAATAAAGTATTTTTATATTCACATTTAATTGTATTACCATATATTTTTTTTAACATTGGGAAAAAATACTCAGAATAAAATTCTGATGATTCTTCTTTATTTTCCCCATAAATAATTTTTTCAATTAAAATAAGTTTCATTAATAAATATAAAAGCCTTTCATATTTAATAAAAAAATTTGGAAAATTTTCATTAACTAAAGTAATAATGTCATTAAATTTCCATTCAAAGGTTAATCTTTTTATTTTAGAAAGAATATCATTTATATTAATTTCGTTTCCTGATTTAAAAAAAGGAAAATTTTCCATATTGAAAAATGATGAATTAATATATAAAACAATAAAAATAACATATTAATATAAAAACATCAAAAAAAATTTAAAAAAAATGAAAGAGAATTAAAAAAAATTATATGGAATATAATAAGTAAATCAGAGATATGAAAAGTTAAATAAAGATATTTAAATAAGTAATATGGAAAAGTAATATTATTTAAATAACGTCAAATATTATTGATTTTTTCAAAAGAAAAATTTAAATTTATTTATAATCAAAATATTTTTTATATAAAATGTAAAAAAATTAAATCAGAAAATCATGGATGCAAAGAATTATGTACAAAGAAGAATTCATAAAAAATTCAAAAAAACAAATTTAATCAACCATTTTCCTCAATCTATCTTCTTCAATTCCAAAGAAAAACTCCAATCCATTTCTAATTCTTTTTAAAGCATCTTTAACATTAAATCTCCCTATATTAAATTCAATTAAATTTTTAGCTCGATTGACAAAAAATTTAATTAATTTATCACTCGAATAATCACAAGGTTCTTTACCAAAATTATCAACTTTACCTGGAGTAGCAAATTCCCATAATAATATTTCAACATTTTCTAAATTATTATATAAACAAGCATAATGTAAAGCAGTTCTTCCAACACAATCTAAAGCATCAATTTTTGCTCCATTTTCTAATATTATTCTTATAATATCTCCTCTTTTCCTTTTTGCTGCTATATGAAGAGGAGTTTGATTAAAATCATCATACATTTGACATAAATATTTATTTGATTCTATTATATATTTTACTTCCTTTTCATTATTATCTTTTATTGCTGATTTTAATCTTTCAAATTCATCTTTGAAAAAATATATTTTTTCTAATGTTTGAGTATGAATTTCTACAAATTCTGTTAATGACATTTTTGTCCTAGATAAATGAGCTGCTACTGTTAATATTATTGAAAATATTTTTTTTCTTAACTTCTTACGCTTTTCATTTTTTAAATATATTTCATTTATTTTTTGCTTTCTTTCTATTTCATCTAATTTTTCTTTGTCTATTACTTCATATATATTTGATTTTTTATGTTTTAACATTGCTTGACAATATTTTATGTAATCATTTAAATATAATGGTTTAAAATCTTTTATTAAATGAATATTTTCATTTAATGTTGCTGATATTGTTTTCATTATTTTACTTTTTATAGACATATTTTCATCTTTTGTGTTCTTTATAAATTTATTTTCTTCTTTCATTAAAGCTAAAAAAAATTCTTTTTTTTTATTTGTGTCATTTTCTATTACTTTTTGTTGTTGTTCTTTTAAATATTCTTTTTTACTTTTAATTCTTAAATGATCTCTATTTCTTCTTGGTTTATTACTTTCTAATATAATTTCTTCTTCATTTTTTTTTATTTCTTTTTCTGTTAAAACCTTACCTGAATTAAATTGTTTTTTTCTTTGAGTTGGAGATTTTATTATTTTTCTATAAAAATGATTTTCATTTTCTGTTATTTCTTGAAATAATTTTTTTTCATTTTGTTTTAATTCATTAATTGATTTCTCTCTATATGTTTCATTCTTAAAATCTGCTATTGTTGAAAATTCACTTTTATTTGATATTGTATTGAAATAAATTGAATCTAATGTTGATTTATCATTATTTCTACTAGTTTTATTTTTGGAAATTACTCCTACTTTCAGTGTTTTTACATTTATTTTGGATTTATTTTTTTTTTTTTTTTCTTCTGTCAAACAAATAATTCTGTGAGATTTACTCATTTTTATAAAATTAATAATATTTAATTCGTCATATTTTTATATAATAAATAAACAAATATACTATAAAATTTTTATACATTTCAATTTCATAAATAATTCAATAAGCTTATTGAAGAATATGAAAAGTGAAATTGATAAATACTCAAATTAATGAATTTTTAGTTTGTTATCAAATCAAAAATACAAAAGAGAATATGTAATTGAAAAAGTTATAGTAGAGACAAAAAGATTTTTGACATTTCATATCCATAAATACAATAATAAATAACAAAAATGTTTTATTTTAAAAAAGATTATAATCAAAGATTATCATAAAGAATATATTCAATCTTTAATTTATTTCAATAGATAATTAAATCATGAAATTGTTCAGTTATACTTTCAAAAATATCCTATTGAAATAATATTAAAATGGAAAAATACAAACTTAAAAAAATGATAAGTAAATAATTGACAAAAAATTATTTTCAAAATATTTATAAAAATTCAGTAAGGAAAAATCGCAGATTTATGTTTTATATATTCTAATTTTTAATTTAATTTTTTCTTTTGTTATTTTTAAAAATTTTATTTGAATTTATAAGATTTTTAAATAATGGAAAATAATTCAAATGTTGAAGATAAAGAGAATAATTATTTATTCGAATCTTTAATGATGGAAATTCAAAGTAAAAAAGATAAAAAAGAATATGAAGAAGCACTTAATTTAATAGAAAATAAAATTGGAGAAATTGAAAAAAAATATACAAAAGAAAGTGATGAATACTTTAATATTTCAAAAGAATTTTGTGATATTTGTAATATAATTTCAGAAATTTATTCTGAAATTGGAAAATTCAACGAAGGAATAAAAAAATTAGAAAAACCAATTAAACTTTTTGAAAATTATATGCCAATACTACATATTATTTATAACAATTTAGGTATTTTTTATAGAAAAATAGGAGAATTTGCAAAAGCTTTTGAATACTTTACAAAATCTCTTCAAAATGGAATTTATTTAAAAAGTAAAAGAATTGCAGGTGAGGGATATATTCATTGTTCTATAATATTATTATTAATTGGTAAATACGATTATTCTATTGAATTAAGCTTATCAGGTATTATTTTATTACAAGAATTTATGTTAAATAATAAAGAATTAATTAGTGAAATAGAAATTATACTTAAAAATGGATATATTAATATTGCTGTTTGTTATTATAAAAAAAATAATTTTTTAGAAAGTTTATTATATTATGATATTGCTGAAAAAATAAATGAAAAATCAGAAAATACTTATCCTAATCAAAATATTATTATTGATGATGAAAAAAAATATAAAATGTTAAAGAATATTTTGTATAATCTTGAATTAGAAAAAAATATAAGTGATAAAAAAGAAAAAATGGCAAATAATTATATGAAAGAAAAATTAAAAAAATTAATAAAAAATATAGAAGAGAAACATTCTTGTGATATACAATCAATTCTTCCAAAATGAAAAAACCTGATTAATAAATCTGATTAATATTTAATATATTAAATAATAATTTAAATATTTATTTAAAATTATTATGTTATCAGAAGAGCCAGAAATGATAAGAAATGCAAGAAAAGTTAAAAATTATTTAGAAATTATATTATCATGTTTTTCAGGAATATTCTTTATAATTTCAAGTTCTGTTCATATGATATATTTAAATTGTTTTTGGAGTGATTATTCTTTAATCATTTATTCTTCTATAATGTTTTTATTAATGATTTGGAATAATTTACTTCCTTATACATTTCCATTGTATATAAAAGAAAATTTTGGAATTATTTGTTCTTGTGAAGGAAAAGGTATTTTAATGATAATAATAAGTTTATTATTTATTAATGATAATCTTTATTTACACAAATTTGCTTCAATAATATTATTAATTTCTGGAATTACTTTAATTATATTTGAAATTTTAATACCATCTATTGAGAAAACAAATAATCATAGCAATATTGGAAAAGTTAAAATTGAAGAAAATCAAATTATAATTGAAGATAAAATTAAAAATGAAAATAAACGTTATAATATTAAAGATAATTTTTAAAAAAAAGAACATATAAATATTAAATTATAAATATATATTAATAAATTCTATTTTTTTTTTAATTTTCTCTTTAAATTCTTAAAATTTTTGAGCAAAAGATATTTTATATTATCTAATGAAATATCTGTGTTTTCTTTTTATATTTTTTTTGATAATATTTTCTAAATTTTTATTATTTTTTTAAAATTAATCTAATAATATTAAAAATTCATTTAATAAATTTAACTTTAAAGAATAAATATAGGTTTATTTTAGATACACATACTAATTTTACTTTGAAACAATGAATTATTAATTACAAATAGAATTTTTATGCTCTTTTATTTATAAAGTTAGTTTTCATTGATATTTATTATTTTTTAAAATATATTTTATCTAACAAAAAATCAAAATTAATATATCAAATTTATTTAAAAAAATAAAGAATAAAAATTTACACGAATCTTACTTTTAAATTGAAAATTAATTGTTTTTCAATTTTTTTAAAGCAATGTTTTTATAATTACCACTTTTACTTCTGTTTAGTTTTTTTGTAATTGTCATTTCATTAATTTGATTATTGGATAAATTAGTATTAACATTAATATTTATGTTAATAAAATCAATATTATTTTCACTTTTAGTTAAATTATTAGAAGTAGAATTATTCTGAGTATTAGAAATATTTCTAATAATTTTTGAATGAGAAGCATTTGATTTTTTTTTAATTAATTTATTTCTGTTATTAAAAGAATTTAACTCAGTATTTGAAATTGAATTATCAAATAAATAATTTAATTTTTTTGTTTCTCTTAATTTTTTCATATATTCATTTTCTTGTTTGGTTAATTCATCATAATAATTTTTTAATTTTTCAATTTCTAATTTTACATTTTCAAGATCATTTTGTTCTTTTTCATTAATAATATATTTATTATTTTTATTATTATTAATTTTATTGAAAGAAAAAGAAATTTCATCTTTAACTTTTTGAGCAATTTTTTTTTTTTTTTCAGTTAATTTATTATCTTGTTTCTTTATTAATTCTTTATTTTTATTTTTTTCTTGGAAATAAATTTTATAAAATTTTTGTTTATTACTTAAATTTTCTTCATTTGAAGTTTGTATTCTTTTTAATTCAGATTCTCTTTCATTTTGAACTTCTTTATGTTTTTTTAAAGTATTATTTATATTTTCTTCTTTCATTTGTTTTATTTTTTCTTTCATTTTTTTTTTCTCTTCTTTTATTTTATTCATTTGTTCATTTCTTTTTTTTTTTAAAAGAATTTGTTTATTTAAGTTTTCATCTTGCTTTTTAATCATTTCAATTTTTGTTTTAATTAAAGCACATTTTTTTAAATAATCAATATGTTTTTTTGTATAATTAGATTGTTTCTTATAAAAATTTTGAGGAGTCATTTCTAAATTATTTACTGTTCCTTTATTTTTTGAAATTAAAATTGGAGTTTTTGATTTATTATCATCATTGTTTGTTTCAGAAGAATCTTTAGTCTTTATTTTCTTTTTCATATTTGAAATGTTTTTTGAATTTATTTTATTTTCTGTTTGAGAACTTTGATTTACTAAATTTAATGAATTATTTTCGTTATTTTTTTTATTGCTGTTTAAGATATTTTTTTCTTTCTTTTTTTCCTTTTCTTTTTCTCTTAAGTTTTCTTTGTGGTTTGTTTTTGTTTTTTGAGAGTTTTCTTTAATTTTATCTTCCAATTTTTTCCCCTCAAATATAGAAGAAACAAATAAAGAAACTAAAACATTATCATTCATTTTTCTTATAATAATTTAAAAATATTTGAATAAAATGATGAAAAAAAAACAAATAAATAATTAAAATTCTTCAAATTCATAATAAATAAGTTTTAAAAAATTTATTATTAAAAAAATGAGCAACCAATTTAATTTATCACAAAAAGAAAAAGAAAAAACTAAATTTGGAAAGACTGAAAGTTCTTTAGGAAATTTAGATTCTTTAAAAGGAAAATTACTAAATTTAGAACAAAGAATTTTAGATGTTGCTGGAATATTCAATGAAGAAAATAGTAAATTAAGAGATGTTGGTGATAATAAAGATGAATTACAAGAATTATTAAAAGCAAAAAATAAAGAAATTTCATCTAAATTATCTGATGAAATAAATAAAGTTAAAGATGAAATGGATAATCATTTTACTACTCAAAAAAATGAAAATGCTAAATTACAAAAAGAAATTGCTAATTTAAAAGATCAAAAAAGACAATTACAAGATTTATTAACTGCTTTATTAAAAAAAATTGCTGATTTAGAAATGCAAGTTGGTATTCCTACTAATATAACTGAAAATACTATTTGAATAATAATATTTTTTTTAATATTCAACATTTAATATTTCATATAAAATTTAATTATTGTTACACTACTTTTATTTATTTCAAAAATGTGTGAAGCATTTATTATTTGAAATAATATCAACTTATAATTAAAATATTTGTATTTAAATACAGTAAATTTATTTTATTTATTATTTAAATAAATATTAATTGAAAACATTCCATTTCACTTATGTAAAAATTTTGTTCTCCGTTATTTAATTCATAATCACTTGTAATTCCTTCAAAAAAACTTTCAGATGCTTTGCAAGTATTTGATTGATCTTCAAACATATTAGATTGAATATTTATAATATTATAATTTGAACCTCTAAAACATGGGCCATAATTTTTTCCATCATAAATATGAATTTTATCTTTTTTAGCCTTATATATTTTTTTTTTTTGATATGAAAATAAAAAACAATTATTATCATTAATTGGCTTTCCTTCGTCATTAAAACCAATTTCTGTATATCCTCCAAAAATTTCTCCTTTGGTTGTTTGAATAAATATTATTTGATCTTTTTTCCCTAAACATTTTTCATAAAAATTTACACTGTTTTTTCCATCTCTTGTACCTCTATATAATAAATTAAACAATATTTTTTTAATGTTTTTTGTTTTTAGAAAATAAGTTATAATAAATCCAATATCATATATTGAATAAAATATATTACTTTCAAGATTTAATTCTTTCATTCTTATTTCTATTGTTTCTAATTTATTTTTTAAATTATTAATTTCATTTTTTAAATCATTAATTTCTTCATTTTTCTTTGAAATAATGTTGTGTAAATCATTAATTTTTTCTGAATCAGATTTATTTTTTCATAAATTTGAAATTCTAAGTTTTTAAATTTTTGAAAAGGTAAAAGTATACAAAGATTAATAAAATTAGTTTCTTCATTTAAAATAACTTTTCCTTCATCTATTAAAGGAAATAATTCAGATAAAATTTCATCAATTGATTCATAAAAAGCAAATGCTTTATTTTCTTTTATTTTTTCTAATGGAAATAAGGTTTCATAAAATTGTTTATTTATTTCATTAATATTGTCTGATTTAATTAATAATCCTGAAAAATTGTTTATTAACCTAATTTTAAAATTATTATTTTTATTCGATGTTAATTCAAATTCTTTTTCTTTATATTTAATTATATTTGGAGTATTTGATTTTGGAGCTTCCATTATATTAAATGTTTAATTTTTAAATAATTCTAATTTTATTTTTTTTATGCAAACCATTTCTTAATATTATTTATTCAATCTCATTTAAATTATAAATTACTTAATTTATAAAAAAATTAAAAATAAAAGAAAATTTAAAATTAAAAATGAATATAATTAATTCAGATTTTTCAAGTGAAAATTATGAAGATAAGAGAAAAATTTTTGACTTATATTATTATATAATAGAACAAATAAAAGGAAAAAAAATAAATATTAATAAAAAAGAATATGAAGAAATAATATCATCCACAGATTTTTCTACTATAATTCATTATATTAAAGAAGCAATTCCAATATTGATAAATAAAAAATTAGATGAATTTCAAAATTTAAATAAACAAAATTTGAAAGATAATATTTTTTCAAATCAAAGTTTAAATTATGATAATCAATTAAAAAATTTAGAAAGTCAATTAAGGTTTTATATTAGTAAACAATTACAATATAAAATCCAAAGAGATACTTATGAAACTAAATTAAGAAATTTTATGGATATGGAAATTGAATATGATAATTTAAAACAAAAATTAAAATATGATGGAAAAAATTTTTTAGATAATGATAGGAAAGAAAATGAAATAGAAATTTTAAGAAGAGAAAATTCAAATTTGAAAAAAGCAATTAGTCAATTAGAAACAGAAAAAAAATATACTGATTCAAAAAGAATAATTAGTCAAAAAACAATAATAACTTTAAAAAATCAAATAGAACAATTAAATAATAAATTATATAAAGTAGAAAAAGAGTTAAAAGCTCTAAAAAATAATCAAACTTCAAATATAAATATAAATATTAATAATGAAAAATCATCATCAAATTATGTTATAAATCAAAATTATAATCCACCAAAAAGAAATAAAATTAATTTAAAAAAACAAAATAATACAATGTCATTTAAAGAATTAAAACCACCTAAAAATAATAACAATAATAGCAATCATATAAATAATAGATATGAAAATAAACAAAAGCCTAATAATTTATTAGATAATCAACTTTTTACAAACACATATAATAGAATATTAAATTGTCTTTCATCAAATAAAAAAAGCAATCATAATAGAAATAATTCAATGAATAATGTTGAAGGTTTAAAAAAAACAGATATTATTTCAAAATATTTTAGTCATAGAGGTCCTAAATCTAATTATTTTAATTATAATAATTGCTTTAAATTTTCTCAATATTCAAGTGCTATTCCAAGTAGTAGAAATTCAATGACAAAAGATAAAAATAAAACTTCTACTCTTTCTACTATGTATAATAATAATACTAAAATAAGTAGAAGTGGAAATAGATCAACTATTAATATAAGATCTAATTCTTATGAAAATTATTAAATTTTTCAAATTGAAGAAATTTGTTTGTATTTTGTATATTTTCTTTTCAGAATAATATAATATTTGTGAATTAAATAAATATTAAATTTAATATATTAAAAAAAATTAAAATAATTGAAGAATTTATGATTTTAATTTATAAATTAAATATATTTTCAATTTATTTCTATATTATTACTATACTATTCATATTACAATTGATATTATTTATTACATAAAAAAATTTTCAATATAAAATATATAAAGAGTAAAAGATTTTCAAACTATTTTTTATACTATATTATCTAGAAATTTCCTGAATTTATATATTCAAAAATTTTTATAAGTTACTACTCTATACTTAATTTTATTATGATTACAAATATTCATATTTATATAATATTATATTTCCAGTTAAATTCCTTCAAACTTTCTTATAAATACTAAAATTCGTTAAGTACATATGAAGAAATAATGCTTCGCCATTTATTATTTAATTTTTTATCATTTATCAAAACCAAATTTTTCTGAATCAAAGAAATTAAAATGCTTTTGTTATATTGGTCACAAACTTTTAATGTTGTTTGAATTACATAATTTCCATAATTGTTTTTTAAAAGAATAGAAATTGAATTTTCATTTGAGCAAACTTCATGAATAAAATTTAAAGTAAATTCTTGACTTTTTTGAATACATTTTTCAATTACATTTGATGAAAATTTTTGAATTGAAAAAATAATACATTTACCATAAAAATTAGGATATATATTTTTAATATCTTCTAAATTCCAATTGTCTATTGCAGTTTGTAAAGCATAATTTCCATAAGGATTTTGTATTAATTCTAAAGCTTTTTTAATTAAAATAAGTTTAATTTTATTAAATCTTTCTCCTTTATATTTATTTTCAATTATTATAATCTTTTTAATAATACATAAACCATTTGAATTATTTGATAAAATCAAAAAATTTTCTGTAATAAAATTTAATATATTTTGTAAATGATTTTCATAATTAAAATTGATTAATAGTTTTTCTATAACATGAGCTCCATAAACATCAAAACTTAATTTCATTAAATATTTTTTTAAAGAATTAACAATAATATTCTTTTCTTCATCTGTAATTACTTTTTCAATGATACATTGTATAGGATAAGTTGAGATTTTATTAACAGAAAGAATATCTAAAATAGGAGAAATTTTTTTAAGGAAAAAAAGTCTATCATTTAAATTTAAAAAATAAAAGATTTTCAAACAAAAATAATTTGCATATGGATCTAATAATAATGAATCAACCTGATTAGAAAATTCATTAAAAATTAAATGAATAACATCTTTTGGAGTTTCATCTAAATAATATTGTAATATTCTACTTGTTTGTTGATTTTTCATTAAAGAAATAAAAGAACCTTTTAATTTATTGTAAATTTCATTTGTAAAAAAACCATTTTTAATTAACAATGATTCTAAGTCTCTTGCTATAGGATCATTAATTGGAATATTTAATATTGTATTTGGATTATTATTATCTTTTAAGTTTATATTTTGTTTTGTTTTAAAATTAAATGTTCTTATTGGCATTCTCATTCCTAAAGGTGTTGTTGTTATTGGAATTAGATTACTATTTGTTTGAAAATTTTTGTTTGTGTTTTTTTCTTTTGGAAATAAAAATGTATTATTATTATAACTTATTGGATTATTATAATAATAATTACTTCTAGAAATATCAAAAAGAAAATTATTATTAATTGAATATAAAGGATTTTGATAATATGGTTCAATTGAAAATTTTCTTGTATCATTTCTATAAAAAGGAATATTATTATTTTGAGTTAATTCTTCATTACTATATAAAAAAGGTCTATTAATTGTTTCTTTTATAAATGAAGATCTTCTTATATTTAAGTTATCTAAATCTAAATATTCTTCTTTATTTAAATTTATTTTTTCTAAATCTTCATAAAACTCATTATCATTTCCTTCAATTATACCTGCTCCTTTTAACATTGAAACAATATTATTTTGCATATTTTCTTTTATTGATGATTGATTATCTTTTGAATTTGGATTTGACATTATATTTATTTTTTTTTATTATATTCAAACTTGGAAAAAAATAATAAAAAATATGATAAAAATAAACAAATATTAAATAATAAAAAAATGCAATCTCACAGAGAAAGTTTTACTTGTCCAATATGTACTGAATTGTATAAGAATCCAGTTGAATGTTTAAGTTGTGGAAATAATTATTGTTATGAATGTTTTGAAAGGATTAGAAAAAATGCTAGTGATAAAAATTTGGAAGAAAAATGTCCTTTATGTAATACATCCCCATTTACTGTAAAACATAATGCAGCTTTAAATGATATGATGAAAGGAATGAGATTTAAATGTAAAATATGTTTAAATTCTTTTTATCGTGATGAATACAAAAACCATATAAAAACTTGTAAACTTTTTAATTGTATAATTTGTAATGAAGAAATATTTAGTATAAATAAAATGATTGAACATTTTTCAAATGACATTGTTCACAAAGAATATATAATAAACTTAAATAACAATTTTTGCTTTAAAGACCGAAAAAAATTATTGGAAAATAGTCAAGAAACTTTTTTTGAAAATGAAAATAAAAAAATAATAAAAAGAAAAAAAGAAACTCCAAAAAATGGAAACAATTTATCGCATTCTTCAATTCTTAATCCAAGAATAAATTATAGAGATATAAATTTAAACGAGCCAATTCAAAAAATATATGTTATATTAAAATCAGAATATGAATCAGATCAAAATGATATTAGAAAAGTAGAATATCGAGATTTTATAGCATATAAAAATCAAAAGTCAAAAGAAAATAATAATATTGTAGAATATTCTTATAATTTAAAAATTTTAAACGGATTGCCTCCTGGATGTAAATATTTTCAAGAAGAAGATTTAATATATTGTGGAAAAGAAACTAATTTAAATTGTAAATGTTGTAATCCTAAAATTTGTGTTCCTGGAAGTTGCTTTTGTATTAATTGTATGTACTTAAATCTAACATATCATTGTTTAAAGAAGAAAGTTTTTTTAATTAATAGAAAAGGAAGAGTTTGTTCTTATGATAGAAAAAAATATTATTATTGTGGTGTTACTTATAAAATTAAAAATAAAGATTCTCAAGGAAATATGTTTGCAAAAAGATTTGAATGTAATAATAAAACTTTATGTGATGATTGTAAGCTTTTAAATAAAATAGCTAAAGAATATTTAAGAAAACTATGAAAAGAAAAAAAAGTTAATTTATCATAACTCTTTTAAATAAAAAAAAGAACTTAAAGAAATAATAGAAAATTTAAGAATGAAAAAAATATAATTTTGATGAATATTTCTTTTAAAATTAAAATTTTATAATATAAATTTTTTAGAAATCTTATTCTTATGTAATTATAATTACAAACCATTACATTCCATTTTTACACACATTAATTTAATAATATTTTCTGTATAAAATCTAAAATTTATATTTATTTAAAAAATAATTGTAAATAAAAAAGAATGGAAGAAAAAGTCCACAAACATGCAAGAAGTGATAATAACCTAAACATTAACCATCATGAAAATAATGATCCTTTAATAAACACTATTTTTTTTTCAAAATATAAACCGATAAAGAAATTAGGAGAAGGTTCTTTTGGAAAAGTATATAAAGTGGAATATAATAACCAATATTATGCAATGAAAATGGAAAATAAAAAACATAGTCAAGGATTATTAGAATCAGAAGCAACAATAATGACATATTTAAAAGGTCCAAATATACCTAATATAATATTTTATGGTCAAAATACAGATTATAATATTTTAATAATGCAATTAATGGGAAAAAGTTTAGAAGACTTAATAAACATTCATAAAATTTTTACAATTAAAACAGTATGTATGTTAGGTTTTCAAATGGTAAATAATTTACAATATATTCATGACAGACATATTATACATAGAGATATTAAACCAGATAATTTTGTTATGGGATTAAATGAAAATAATGCTCATT
>JAEEGK010019841.1_pt1 | contig 14366 bp, 10 predicted proteins | sample 8958771 | NCBI WGS metagenome assembly JAEEGK01 (sample SAMN16246547, study PRJNA631951) | gut metagenome | biome: gut microbiome; feature: rumen; material: SC-attached | host: Bos | place: Iran: Karaj | collected 2018-10
ATTTTTGCCATTATTTCCGTACTTTTGCAGAAAATTATTGAGAAAACATGATACAATCGATGACCGGATACGGAAAAGCCTCGGCCGAATTCCAAGGAAAAAAGATAAATGCAGAGGTAAAATCACTGAACAGCAAAGCATTGGACCTTTCCACCCGACTGGCTCCCATCTACCGGGAGAAGGAAATGGAGGTCCGTGCCCTTATCGCCCAGGCACTGGAACGCGGCAAGGTGGAATTCAACCTGTGGATAGAGCAGACTGAGACTCAGAATGCCGCTTCCATCAACGGAGAGCTGGTAGCCAACTACCACCAGCAGATTACCGCCATTGCAGGCAAATACAACATCGCTGCACCCGAGGATATCTGGACCGTTCTTCTGCGTATGCCTGACGTACTCAGCAAGACAGAGGTACAGGAACTCACTGACGAGGAATGGGCCGTTGCCAAGGGTGTGGTGGAGAAGGCCATTCAGCAGCTGGTGGACTTCCGCAAGCAGGAAGGACAGGCCCTGCAGAAGAAATTCCAGGAGAAACTGGACAACATCGCTGCCCTGCTGGCCAGCATAGAGCCCTTCGAGACCAGCCGCACCGTGAAGATCCGTCAGAAACTGGTAGATGCCCTGCAGGCCATCCCTGAAGTGGAATATGACCGCAACCGCCTGGAGCAGGAAATGATTTACTACATCGAGAAGCTGGATATCAACGAGGAGAAGCAGCGTCTGACCAACCATCTTCGCTACTTCCGCCAGACCATGGAGGAAGGTCACGGTCAGGGAAAGAAGTTAGGATTCATTGCCCAGGAGATGGGCCGTGAAATCAATACCACCGGCAGCAAGAGCAACCAGGCCGAGATGCAGAACATCGTGGTAAAGATGAAGGACGAGCTGGAGCAGATTAAGGAACAGGTCTTAAATGTGATGTAATATGGCAGGCCGGCTTTTAATTGTTTCCGCACCTTCGGGTAGCGGAAAGAGCACAATCGTGCAGTACCTGATGAAGGAGCATCCCGAGTTCAGGCTGGCTTTCAGCATCAGCGCCACAAGCCGCCCGCCACGCGGCGAGGAGAAACATGGTGTAGAATATTTCTTCCTCTCCCCCGAGGAGTTCCGCCAACGTATTGAGAACAATGAGTTCCTGGAGTATGAGGAAGTATATCCCGGCCGTTTCTACGGTACCCTGAAAGAACAGGTAGAGAAACAGTTGGAAGCCGGGCAGAACGTAGTGTTCGATGTAGATGTAAAGGGCGGCTGCAATATCAAGAAGTTCTATGGCAACCGGGCCCTGAGTCTCTTCATCCAGCCCCCAAGCATCGAAGAGCTGAAAAGGAGACTGGAAGGCCGCAACACAGACTCGGCCGAGCAAATAAAGATACGCCTGGAGAAGGCAGAGTACGAGATGAGTTTCGCCCCTCAGTTCGACCGCATCCTCATCAACGACAATCTGGAGACAGCCAAGCAGGAAGCCGTCAGGATTCTGACAGAATTCCTAATGGAAAATGAAAAAATGAAAGAATGAAGACCGGACTCTACGGAGGCTCTTTTAATCCCATTCATAACGGGCATATACAATTAAGCCAAGCCCTGCTGGATGCACATCTTATAGATGAGATGTGGCTGCTGGTCTCCCCCCAGAACCCGTTCAAGGTCAACCAGAAGCTTCTGGATGATCAGGTCAGGCTGCAACTGGCCACACTGGCGGTAAAGGATATTCCCCGCCTGCAGGTCAGCGACTACGAGTTCCGCCTACCCCGTCCCTCCTATATGGTACACACTCTGGAACATCTGCGAGAGGAGTTCCCTGAAAGAGAATTCATTCTGGTAATAGGAGCCGACAACTGGGAGCGCTTTCCCATGTGGTACAAGAGCGAGGAGATATTGGCACACCACCGGGTAATAGTCTATCCCAGGCCAGGATGTGAGCTAAAGAACATTCCCGAAGGTGTCACCATTGCCGACACTCCCCTTATTGACATCAGCAGTACGGGAATCAGAGAGCATATCAACAACCCGGATTATCACGGCGAAGGTCTTCCCCCCGCCGTATGGGAAGAAATAAAGAAGAAAGGATACTATGAAGATTAGAGTAGGTTTCGGATTTGATGTTCACAAACTGGTAGAGGGACGTGAACTATGGTTAGGCGGCATCCGCCTGGAACATACACTTGGCCTTTTAGGTCATAGTGATGCCGACGTATTGATTCATGCTATCTGCGATGCCCTACTTGGGGCTGCCAATATGCGTGATATAGGCTATCATTTCCCTGACAACAGTGAGGAGTTCCATAATATCGACAGTAAGATTCTGCTCCGCAAGACCGTAGAGCTGATTGCCACAAAGGGCTACAGGGTTGGCAACATAGATGCTACCGTCTGCGCCGAGCGTCCCAAGCTGAAGGCCCACATCCCCGCCATGCAGGAATGTCTGGCCCAGGTCATGGACATCGACATTGATGACGTAAGCATCAAAGCCACCACAACCGAGAAATTAGGCTTCACCGGTCGTGAGGAAGGCATCTCAGCCTACGCCACCGTACTGATAGAGAAAGGGTAAGTGAAGTCACCCTGTATTTCATCAGTGTTGCTATCAAAGGAAATCTGTGAGCGCTTCTTTGCAGCCTCGGGAGTCTGCACGTGTTACCCCCAGGAGGCTGCACGTGTAGGCTCGGGGGGTGTGCAAATGTAGGTTCGGGGATGTTGATATGGCTTTAAACAGGCATGTAATAAGGAATACAGTAGGCTTATAATGCTCTTGCTGCTCATGTGCAAGCATTCGTAGAAATACACGGATGCTTACAATTAACATAAAACCTCCGCATGCGTGAAGCTTGCGGAGGTTTAAAATAATTATACACTAAATGTTCTCTATGATACCCCTCGCGGCCTTCTCAGGAGACAAGGGGAAGAAAACAATATCCTTTATCTCTCCTTATTATTTACCATTCCTCATCCCAGACGCTCTTGTCGGAAATGATTGAATTGTACTCTCTGGTGAAGTTTGAATTTACTTCTTGATTTGAATCAACAATCATGCTTTGCTGAAGCAGATGATCTTTTAACTTAATAGCCACCACACAAATATCGGGAATTATATATGTTTTCTTTTTCATATTCATTTATTGTTTAATTTTTATCTTCTAATAGATATCGCCAACTATTATTTTACTATTACCTTCTTGCCGTTAACAATATTGATGCCCTTCTGTAACTTGCCGACGCGCTGACCAGACAAGTTGTAAATAGCAGCATTATCTATTGCCATTTGACCATTATCAATTGTACGGATACCCGTCTCATCATCATCTTCAGGAACCAAGATTAAACATTTGACAGAAGAACTCTTCTCATGCGGATAAGGAAGGTATGCCTTATTTGGTGAAGCAGTACCATTCAACTTATAAAAACCTATACCCGTAGAGGCGCTATTACCAAGAACTAGATTCCAGTTCGTCGTTTCATCTGGATAAGAGAAGGCAGGAACAAACTTATAGCCTACAAGATCGTTACCTACCAATGCAGAAAATGCATCACCAGCTGTTCGAATGGTAGCCGTTACAGAAGTTTCTGCATCATCGCTAATAAGCAGTACACCCGCACCTGCTGGTACTTTGTTTCCTGTAATTGCAGAGTATACAGCTCTATCCCTTTCTGTATCCAAATCAACCTGATAAGCCGTAGCTCCCGAACCAATCGTAACATCGAAGGGGGCACAGAATGTAGCATAGGACTTACTTCCAACTGTGTTCATATCAATAGTCAGGGTATTTACTTCCTCAAATGTCCAATGAGCCAATTTGCTTCTTTCATCTATTGTACTACCTCCAACAGTTGTGCTTTCGGTACTTGTTAAAGCATAATAGCCAGTTCCTAAATAACTAGCATAGCCACCCTCACCATTACCTAATGCTAAAGAGAACGCACCTTCACCAGAACCCGTAGAAACAAAATGGGCATATTTATCCTTATTTACACTTGTCCATCCTGTTGCCCCAGTACCATTCACCCAGTTAAGATACTCTCCTTGAGTCATAATATATGGTTTGGAATCTATCTCGGAAACATAGAAATGAGCCGAGACATCTTTGGCGGCTTGTTCTGCTGTTAAATCGCATAGGACAGCATCACGCGAAGCGCTTGCCATAACACGCATGTACTTTCCATTGTAGGTATTCTTAATAAGATAATACTTACCTGATTGTGGGAACACGATATTCGACGTTAGAATAGACTTGGCGGCAAGATATTGAGCCTTTGTGAATGATTTGTTCGTAATATTAGTATTATACGTAGTATAAATTCCCATTACACCCGTATCATAACTTAGTCCAAACGGTTTATTTATCGTTGTAGCAAGAACAGTGTTTGTGCCAGGATCTGCGAACATATATGGCAGTACATCCTCTACAACCAAGTCATAATAATCTACTTCTTCAGCATCAAATGCATATTTTGCATCTGTGTCCGTTGAAGAACATTCGTTTGCTAATTGCATCTTATCGTCAGTATTCTGAAGATAGTAACCGTTTATATTTAATGTGAACCCATTTGTATTTTCTCCAATAGCCCAAGGATAGACATATCCGTCATTACCAATGGTTGGTGGAATGAAGAATCTTAAATACATATTGTTCCCTGCAGCCTTATTCATTACAAAAACACCATCATATGGATTTCCTTTAAAGGCCCACAATGCGCTCTGTAGAGATGAAATATCCGCCTTATCAACTAATGCATATGGACCCGTTTCGGAATAAACAAGGTATTTACCATCAAGAGTCAAATAATACCACGATGCATTGGCATAGTCAGTAGAGAAGGTAAAATCACCTGCCCAATCAAGTGTAAAATTAACCTCTGCCGTTTCTCCCGTAAGGGTGGTCACATCGGAGTCATATGTACAATAGGCTGGAACATCCCACTGGATAGTTGGAGCGGAACCTACCGCCTCAGTGACAACACGCTCTGCAAGAACATTCTCATTAAAGACCAGTTTGTATGTCGCAGTGACATTTGCCGTCTCGAATGCCGTAATGGCATCAGATGCAGTTGATGGAATAGTAAAGTCTTTTGCAGCGTATAAGCACCACTGGTTACCTGCATCATAGGTGCTGGTTGTGTTGAAAGCGAATGCAGGGTCGGTTGTTAAGTTGATGTTCTTGTCCGATTTGTCAGACTTGAAAGAGAAGAAGAAAGGATAATCAGCATTCCCAGTTTCAAAAATGAAAATAGGTTCTGGTGTATCACTAAGCGTGTTGCTGCTGGTAATAAACTTACCTGTAATAACACTATAAGCATAGTAGTTACCTGTTGTTGCAGACTTGATGAAAGCAATCTGACGTGTGTTATCCGTGCGATTGAATGTTGTAGTGGAGGTCAGTGATGTAGCTTCAGAAGATGCATATTGCCAATCTCCACGGGCTCCATGAACCATATAGCTCTTCGTATTGCTTATGTTTGCTTTATCAGCGACAAAAGTCAGATCGTTCTCTGCATAAATCAAGAACCATGTTGGACGGAGAAATGCACTGGTGCCTGTAAGCGTAAAGGTAGTACTACGAAGATCCTTGCCAGTAACTTCTAATTTTTTGTCTTCTGAGCCTTTAAAAGTCTGGCTTACACCCTCTGATGTCGTAGCTGCGATGTCGTTACCGGCGTCTCCATTACTATTGTATGAACGTCCTACAATAGTATAACCCGTTATCTTGGCGCTATTGGGAACTGAAATAGTATAAGTCTTTCCTCCATTTGCAAAGAAACACGAAGCTCCTTCCGAGGAACCAGTACGGCCAGGACATGTGAGGTTATTCCCACTGACGGAAATGGTGACCTGCGGACTTGTCTGAGTAGATACCCATTTATCTGCATAAGAATTTTGCTTTGTCTTATCTGTAGAACCACTGTAGAAAGTTCCTGTTGTAGGTCCATAGGTACAGAATGGTGTAGATACAGGACTTATCTCCTCATAGTACACAGTGACATTTGCATAGAAAGCTGTATTGTTCTGTATATTGAAAGCATTGATTACTTCTTGAGCATTGCAGGCTATTTCAACAGTCTTTACCTCACCTGAAGTAAACGAATGCTGTTTTCCCGAAGTATTATCCGTAATCTTATTAGCTCCACCTTGTGCCCAGGCCTGTATTGTAACCTTAGTTATAATATGAGTGGATGAAATAAAGAAAGAGTAACCATATCCATTGCGAATATCTGCAGTGTAGGTCACAGTTTCTTTAGTCTGATTTGCCGGACCAAAAATGTTTCCCAAACCACTATCACCATTATAATTTGTTTTGACAGTAATCTGAGGAGTAGTTAACGTTGATGCCCAATAGTTATTCCAGGAACCTCCAGTTTCTGTACCATGCTTTCTCTTAAAGGTTCCGTTTGATGCATTAATCGTAACACTATCCGCCCACACCCCTATAGAGCATATAAAAGCAAGAAATAAAAGAATAATTTTTTTCTTCATGGTTTTAAATATAAGTAAAATTAATAATAGTCATTTAATGGGACCGCCTGCTATCGCGTATAATAGATTAAGGTTAATGCGAATAAGCGGAGGCCATACTTCACTGCGCAAAGGTATACATAATTTTGCATTTACCCCCCCCCATTTGTTAAACTGTGTTAATCAATGAAGAATTCGCCAAAATTGCAATAATGGGAGCGCACTTCGGCACAAGAGAAAGGCCGTTTCGCTGACAATAACAAGCCGAGTTGCTATTTGTTTTCTGATAGAACAAAAAAAGGGTACGTGTAGAATTTTACACGTACCCGAAGATATTATTTCATTTAAGATTCGGGAAGAAAAACTTATCTCCTTCTCCTCATCTTACCGAAGAGGTCACGCATGCCGTCCAGGTCGAAGCCCAGAGAGAATCGCATGGTCTGGTCCAGAGGATTGGTCTGAGCGGTACTGAAGCAGTAGGCGGCGTCAATGGTAAAGACACTCATGTGGAAGCCGGCACCTACGGTGAAGTACTTACGGTTACCCTTGTTCTCGGACTCGTGGTGATATCCGGCACGAAGCATGAAGCGGTCATTATAGGTATATTCGGCACCGAAGCTCCAACGGATCTCCTGCATTTCCTCCTTGAATCCGCCGGGGGCATCACCGAAGCTCTTGAAGATTCCGACAATGGGAGAAACGTCATAGTAGTCCTTCTGTACGCGGTCCAGATAGTCATTCTCAGCTTCGCCTTCCTGCTGCTTGGGATAAGTGGGAATCAGCAGTTTGTTGGCATCAACGGAGAAGCTGAACTTATTGTACTCGTTGATAGGAACGGTGAGGTTAAGACCCAGACGGAGGTTGGTGGGGATGAACTCGGCGTCATCAGAACCGCCGAATGAGATCTTACTACCGATATTGCTGATGTTGATACCCCATCCGAGGCTGCACTCGCGGTTACCCATCATGAAGTAGCCCAGGCGATACATGGCGATGTCGGCTGCAAAGGCCTTACCGGCACTGCTTTCGGAGGTGTAATCGTACTTGATATCCGAGAAGATGAATCGCAGATTCACACCCATAGAGAAGGTTTGGCTAAGCATACGGCTGTAACCTACGTCGATGGCCATTTCATAGGGTTTGATGGTCATATCGCCTATACCGCCGCTGTAATCGCCGATATACACCTCACCGAGGCTGAAGTAGCGGAGTGAGGCGGAAACGGCTGAATAGTCACCGATACGGTAGAAACCGGTGATATTGGCCAGGTTGATATCACTAACAATCTTACGCAACCAGGGGGTATAGCTGATACCTACACCGGCACGGGCCACATTGAAGGGGTACTTGGCGGGATTCCAATACTGTGCATATATATCAGCCTCGGTGGCGGCACCGATATCACCCATGGCACCGGCACGGGCATCGGGGGCGATGGCCAGAGATGTTACACCATATTGCTCAGGATTGAAGACGTTCTTAGCATCCTGCGCCTTTACTGCTGTGATGCCAAGCAACACAGCCAATAGCAGAGTTAATTTGTTCATTTTAATCAATTGCATACAATTATAAAAACTCTGTTTTTGCTTATTTATTGTTCAAAATAATGATTTTTTGCGTTTTTGACACTTTCTTGCTATCGCCGGCGCTCATTTGGCAGCGATAGAAGTACACTCCGGTGAATAATTTGGCACCGGCATTGGTGCACAGATTCCAGGGGATGGTGTACAATCCGCCTGATGAGCTTCCCTGTTCCTGATGATACCATACTCGGCGCCCTGAGAAGTCAAAGACCTCCAGCGTAAAGGTGCAGTCAGTACCGGCCAGGTCATAGGAAATAAGGAAGTTGGTACTGGTGCGGGCCGGATTCTGGCTGGTAGTCAGACTGAATATATTGGGGGCTGCCTTGGGATCCACCGTAAAGTCCAGCGAGACGGCATTGGTATTATTGAACACGTCCCATGCACGGAAGGTAAGGGTGTGGGGGCCCTTCTCCAACTGGGGCAGTACGTAGGAGACTGTACCGCGGGTGAAGTCGCCGAACTCCTGAACATAACTGTTGTTCAGAATAAAGGTCTTACTGGCATCATTATCCACGCAGAGTTCCAGATCATGACCGATACCGTTTCCGCTGTAGCTGATGCCGCTCTCGTCCTGCAGCTTGGCCATGAAGAAGGGGGTGGAGTTGACGGTTCCCCCGTTCTCAAACCCTTCAGTATTAAGGGCGGCAAAGATTTCAGGACCCTTGTTGTCCGTTCCGGCTTCCTGCATACCACCCAGGAGGAAACGCTCACTGTATCCGTTGGCCTCCATGCTACGTTCATTATTGAGGGCATAGAAGGCGAAGCGGCCGGTCTGGTTGCTGTTATTGATATCTACGGGAATAACAAACTCTACAGAGAACTTGCCATTGACTACACTGTCCTGGCAGTTATAGATGCCGGTGCGGTCCAGGTAGGTGAATACCTTGTTGGCGTTCTGGTTGTTATGGCAGGTAATGGTCTCCTCATTGTCATACATACGGGCCGAGACGGTCCCGGTGAAGTCGGACTTCAGGTTTCCGCTGCCGTCAGTCAGGTGTCCGTTCAGGCGGACGCGCTGTCCGGCCTTAAGGGGGACGAAGGCGGAGGAGGAAAGGCTGATGCCGTTGATACTATCCAGAACGATGCGCTGCGGAGGATTGCCGAACACCAGGGACGGATCACCCAGCAGGGCGTACTGCAGTTTGTTCTCACGATAAAGGGACTCCATATTACCTGCGATAAGGGCATTCTTGGCCAGACGGATGGCATCGCCTACCCTATACCTGCGTCCCTGCAGGTCCTTACCGAAGAGGTACTGCATAAGATAGCGGTTCATATACAGGTTCTGGGTGGCATAGACGGTACGGGCCGTTCCGTAGAAGGCCAGGGCACCGCCATTAGGATTCAGAACAGCGGTTTCGCCGATATTCTCACTCTGTCCGTCAAAAGGTGATGTGTCACAGGCCGCTGTTATCCAAAGGGCCAGTTTATTTCCGCAAGGCTCGGCAAAGTCATTCATACGGAGGACGAACTCATGGCTCATGCCATAAGGGGCTGCATGACCCACATAATTGAAAATGGCGGCTCCTTCCCTCATAGCCTGCTTGATATCCTGGGTACAGGTGGGGTAAGATAGGTTACTGCCTGTACTCTCAATCTTATAGGCATCCCACATAATCTTGCGGACTTCCATCTCGGGGGTGCTATTCTTAATCTGCTCGGCCACGTCGTCTGCATATATCATGTGCTGGTTATTGTCGCCGTCATCTCCCAGAAAGTAGACAAGGTTCCTCCAGCTGCCGGCATTCTGGCGGCTGAGGTAGGTAATTGTCTTGTCCACCATGATACGGGCATCGGATTCGGATGTTACGGGGAAACGTCCTACGCCCAGGTCTGGCTTGTCCCTGAGGACATTGGTTCCCTCACCGTCATCCAATAAGCCGAAGTAGTCTTCCATCACATAGCTTTTGGTGTCGCTGAAACTGTTCTCGCTGGGATAGTTGAGCAAATAATCGTTGGGGGAATACTTCCGCCACTGCATACTGAGCATGCGGTTGTCCCAGGCTGCATCACCGAAGAGAAGCAGATATCTGGGGGCGTCGTTCTTGTTCTGGGCTCTGTCATAGAGCATCTTCATCAGGCGGCGGTAGGCTGTGGCATCGGGGGTTCCGCTGGAGAACTCGTTATACACCTGATCCGCACGGACAATGACGCAGCGGATTCCGTCATACTGTGCGTGGGCATCAGCCAGACGCTGTGCCTGCTCCAGTAATTTTCCGCTGGCGGGGATGATAATAACCATATCCACGCTGTCAATGGCATGGAGGTCCTGATTCTTAACCGTTCCTATTACGGACGGCTCGGGGAAGGCATAGTTCTCCTCAAAGGCTACATACTGGCATGTGGGGTCGGCAACAGCGACAGAATAAACGCTGCCCTGCTGAGTTCCCTCAATTATTGTGGCCGGTTCACCGGGACGACCCAGGCGCATGACCTTGAGGCCTGTTCCCTGAATATCAAAGCGGCTACCGCCGGAGGGTTTCTGCGTAAAGGCTACGAAGCCGGATACGGGCTTGAGCTTTCTGTAATATGAGAGGGACAGATAGTCCAGACGGGCATTATTGCCTGCCGTGGAGGTAAGACGGACTGTCCAACTGTTTACCGGGGGCAATGTGGTGAGACTGTAGTTGACGGTGGCGGTGGTTCCGTAGGTGTATATATCCGCAGGCGCCGGCAGCGTCATAGTGCCCTTCTGGGTTCCGTTAACAGTGGTAGTGACCTTGGTGGATACGCTGTTATTGGCAGAGAATACTACGGTCAGATTCTGCGCACTGTCCAGTTCCTGGGTCTGCAGGCTATAGGAATGGGTATTGGTATTGGCATAGTTGGTAGTCTCGAACAGGCTACGTCCGCCATGATACCAGGCAAACTCGTCCTTCTCATAGAGTACATGGTCCGTAAAGTTGGTGAAAACGGTATCGCATGCTCCTGTATAAGATGGCTCTGTTCCTATGGAAGCGGCGTCTTCGCTCTCTTCGGTCAGGAAATAGCAGGCTTCATTGGCATAGAAGTTGACGACACGGGTGTTGCCGTTCCAGGACAGCAGGCCGTTACCCCAGAAGAGCCAGGCATCCTGTTTCTGACTGTAATAGAGGGGGACCTCTACCATATCGTCATACTCGGCTCCTGTAAAGAGAACCTGGTTCTGTAAATGGCCGCCATAGCCATAAAGGTGTACCTTGGCGGGATTGGAAAAGCCCATATTCTTGAGTGCGGAACGGGTCAGACGGTACATTCCGTCATGGGTAATGGAGATTTTGACCCAACGTCCGCTCTGCAGCTTGGAATGGCTGGCATAACGTTCCTTGACGGAAGCTGGGGCTCGTAGCGGCTGATGCTTGGGGGTGGCATTGATTGCTATCTGGGCACTGACAAGCCTCAGATAGGTATTGCCACGACGGATGATGGGAACGAAGGCTATGTCCAGCAGGCCCTCACCACGGGAGATTCCCACATAGGTTTCCACCTGTACATTCTCGTGTATCAGGCTGTCAAACTTCAGGACTACCTCTGTTTCACGGGCGGTTAGGGGTGCATACTCGGGATATTCCACTGCCACGCTGTACTGGTAGCCGGCAAAGTCTGACTGAAGGGGCACTACCTCGGTATATACGGGAAGTACGGAGTCTATCTTCAGCTCATTCCAGTTAAGCGTTGTGATATCCAGTTTGCCGTCTTGCCGGGCCATAAGGGGCAAGCTGGCAAAAAAGATAAGTATATATAGAAATATCTGTTTCATGGGTAATCTTATTACTTGACATTGAATTCCAAAACCTTTCTGCCCTCAAGGTATCCCTCAAGGTGGTCATCGATGTGCACCGGTCCTACCCCGACAGGAGTTCCGGTATAGATGATATCACCGGTCTTGAGCGTAAAGAACCGGCTGATGAAACTGACAATCCTGTCAACGCTGTGTATCATGTCGCCGGTAAATCCGCTCTGGACAGTCTTCCCGTTTATATCCAGGTGGAAATGCAGCTGCTGCACATCACCCAGTGTCCTGACGGACTGCCATTCACCTACAACGGCACTTCCGTCGAAACCCTTGCAGAGGTCCCAGGGCAGGCCATTCCGGCGCAGGGACTGCTGCATGTCACGGGCTGTAAAGTCTATTCCCACGGTGACTTCGTCATAATAGCGGTGGGCAAAACGCTCGGGGATACTTCGTCCCAGATGATTGATACGCACCACCAGCTCCGTCTCATAGTCACACTGCTGGGTATAGGCAGGGATAAAGAACGGCTTGCCACCTGTGAGCAGAGAGGAGTCCGCCTTAGTGAAAACCACAGGCTCCTCTATATTTAATAACGTGCCATGGAGCTCTTTATTGTGCTCCTGGTAGTTCATTCCTATCCCAAATATCTTCATTTTACTGTAATGGACGTATTTTGCATGGCAAAGGTATAAAAAAAAAGTGAACCAATCATACGAATGGTTCACTCTTTTTTGTGAAATTATCTACGTTCGTGGCCGAAATTATTCGGCGCGAAGTGTGAAACGCTTGAAATCTGTAACAACCAGATCCTTATCTACTGACTGCAGGTAAGAAGCTACTGTGAAGTTCTTGTCCCAGATGTACTCCTGACTCATGAGGCAGTTTTCCTTGAGGAACTTGTTCAGACGGCCCTTGGCGATGTTCTGAATCATTGCCTCGTTCAGGTTAGCAGCCTTCTCGGCACTAACCTCTGCGATGATCTTCTTAACAGCAGCAACGTCCTCGGCTGTAATCCAGCCCTTGGCCTGGTTGCTCTCCATGTGATCCTCTGAGTCGAAGTGTGCGGGGTTGAAACCGGCCTTCTTGATGGCAGCCTCAACAGCCTTCTGTACCTGCTCAGCCTTGGTCTTCTCGATAGCAACGGCAATCTCGTTGTCCTTAACAGACTGGGGAACGCCTGTCTCATCGATAGCAACGGGAGCAGCACTGGCAATCTGCATGGCGATGTTCTTACCTACAGTCTCGTCAGCAACAGCCTTGTTCAGAGCCAGCATGGTGCAGAGACCATTGCGGTTCATGTGGTTGTATGTGGCGATGTTGTCAGACTCGATGTAGCAGTAACCGTCCAATTCCATCTTCTCACCTGTAACACCGCTACGCTCTGTAACGGCATCTGCTACGGTTACATCGCCCAGGGGCAGAGCCTTAACCTCATCCAGAGACTTGGCCTTGGCAGCAACAGCGGCATTCAGGATATTCTGGGTAAGAGCTACGAAGTCGGCATTGTTGGCTACGAAGTCGGTCTCACACTTCAAGGCGATGATAGCACCGAAACCATTCTCAGCCTTAACCAATACACAACCCTCGGCAGCCTCGCGGTCACTACGCTTAGCAGCTACGGCAGCACCCTTCTTACGCAGGTATGCAACAGCACCGTCCATGTCGTCAGACTCAGACAAAGCCTTCTTGCAGTCAGCCAAGCCGGCACCGGTCATTTCACGGAGCTTCTTAATATCTGTCATTGTAACGTCCATAGTACGTCTTTTCTTTTTTGAAATGATTTGTGAATAGAATAATTACTCAGCAGCCTCTTCTGCAGGAGCCTCTGTAGCCTCCTCAGCGGGAGCTTCAACTACTTCCTCGGCAGCATCCTTAGCAGCAGCCTTCTTGCGGGCACGCTTTACTACGGGCTGGTCTTCCTGCTCGGCAGCAGCATCGCTGTCAGCCTTCTCAGCCTTGCGCTCTTCCAGACCCTCGTTAATAGCTGCACAGCAAGCATCCAGAATTACCTCAACGCTCTTGCTGGCATCATCGTTAGCGGGAATCATGAAGTCGATGTTATCGGGATTAGAGTTGGTGTCAACAATACCGAATACGGGGATACCCAGACGGTTTGCCTCACGAACAGCAATCTGCTCCTTCAGGACGTCAACTACGAAAAGGGCGGCGGGCAGACGGGTCAGGTCAGCGATAGAACCGAGGTTCTTCTCCAACTTGGCACGCTGACGCTGTACCTGCAGAATTTCACGCTTAGACAAGTTGCTGAATGTTCCGTCAGCTGTCAACTTGTCGATATTGGCCATTTTCTTCACAGCCTTACGGATGGTGGGGAAGTTGGTCAGCATACCGCCGGGCCAACGCTCGATTACGTAGGGCATGTTTACAGATGCGGCCTTGTCGGCAACAATCTGCTTAGCTTGCTTCTTAGTAGCTACAAAAAGAATCTTCTTACCGCTCTTGGCAATCTGCTTCATTGCTTCAGCAGCCTCATCAACCTTGGCAACGGTCTTGTGCAGGTCAATGATATGAATACCATTGCGCTCCATGAAAATGTAGGGAGCCATAGCGGGATTCCACTTTCTCTTCAGGTGACCGAAATGACAACCGGCCTCCAACAGTGTATC
>JAEEGK010019843.1_pt1 | contig 14365 bp, 9 predicted proteins | sample 8958771 | NCBI WGS metagenome assembly JAEEGK01 (sample SAMN16246547, study PRJNA631951) | gut metagenome | biome: gut microbiome; feature: rumen; material: SC-attached | host: Bos | place: Iran: Karaj | collected 2018-10
AGTCCAGTTTGTTCGATTCAAACAAACCTACATCATTAACAATTAGGGGAAGCTCTTCTGAGTCTGATGGTATACATAGAACAGACTCGGCAGGGTCGGTAGTTTCGTTCCAAAGCGACTTTACGAATCCTGTGATTCTGGAAAATCTTAAAATCTCTGGTGGTAACATTAGTAATGGTGGTGGTATTTTTACCGCTACAGATACGAACGTTACTCTCAGAAACTGTCTTGTAACTGAAAACCATGCATATAATGGCGGAGGAATTTGCGTTCAGGGTACTGTAACGCTTGACAATACTTCTGTAACAGGAAACACCTCTAATAGCGAGGGTAGCGGTATTTTCGTGAATGGTGGCACCTTGAAAATAAAAGGTAAAGTAACCGTAACAGGCAACACATCCGGAGGCAATGTATATCTGAATAGTAGTACGGCGAGTAAGATTACTATAGACGGTGCTTTGGATCCAGGAAGCCGCATTGGTGTTTGGACAAGTGAACCGACACTAGGAAGTGACGGTAACGTTGTGTTCACAGTAGATGTTTCGAACAGTGGACTTTCTACCAGTCAGTTAAGCACGGTATTTTCCAGTGATCGAGGTTACGTCCTTAATACAAGCGGTTCGGAGCTTGCGTTCAGTATTAGTGGCGGTTCGTACAGCGGCGGTGATATACCGACTAACAACCTGACCTTTGTGTTCACGGACGCTGCTTCGAATGGAAACACCGTAACGAGCTTCTATGCTGGCTACGCGAAAGATATTTACATAACTGTGTACGAACCGGGCGCAAATGACCCGATTCCGGCATCGAGCATTGAATGTACGGTCGAGCTTAAGAGCGGTGCCAGAACTTTCTCGACCCCAGGTTGTACGACTGTTGGCAACGCCAAGAAGATTACGTTGCCGTCTACCTTGTACCCAGATAACTACAGGCTCTACGTAACGGTAGCATATAACGGCTTTACTTACGACTGTTCGTACCCGCTTGAAGGAATAGAGCCAGATCTTACGTTCACAGGAACGTCGTATACTGTGCTTACTGGCGCGGATGCAACAGGTTCTGCCGGAACGAGCGGAACTTATGTGCTGTTTGGTGACTGGCCACAGAAAATAAAGGCGGCTGACGTCACGATAGAAGAAGGCATTTCAAAGCAAGTAGGCGCGTTCACCTATTACATGGGAAGCGACGGTGCGTGGTACGCGAAGCAGCAAGAAAAAGCTTATACATCCGGTTATAAATACAGCGATGATACGGATGTCGCACAGGGCGGCACAAGCTACAAATACTTCAAGGTGCAGCCTATTAAGTGGCGTGTCCTTACGACGGATTACAACGGAACAGGAAAGAAACTTCTTTTTGCGGAGGACGTACTGATAAACTACCGTTATGCCGCAAGTGACAATAATTATGTTAACAGTGAAATCAGAAGCTATATCAACGGAGATTTTTACAACACCGCTTTCTCAAGCATGATGCAAAGCAAAATTGTGACGATGAGCGTAGACAACAGCGTGGCAAGTACAGGTGACAGCAGCAACAGCTATGTTTGTGAAGATACAAACGACAATGTTTTCTTGTTGAGTTATACGGAAGCCACAAACAATACTTACGGTTTGAACAACAACGATGTGCGAACCCGTAGACCGACTGATTTCGCGCTGGCGAGCGGTACATACACATATCAATCTGGCAGTTATTGGTGGTCGCGATCACCTCGCTCGAATTATAGCAACAAAGCGCGTATCTTTCTCTATAGCGGCGGTGCGGACGGCATGAGCGTTTTTGTCGACTACGTCGGCGTTGTCCCAGCTCTGTGCCTTGATTACTAACCCCCGCACCATTGTAAGAAAACGCAGGGTGTGTGTAGGGGGTGCGTTGCTCGTGCGTCCTGCAAAAAGCGGAAAAAAGGAGGTGTTCGAAAATGCCAGTAATATCTAGATTTTATGGATTAGTTATAAAAATGTATTTTGGTGACACTGAGCATAATCCTCCTCATTTTCATGTTGTATATGGCGAGTATTCTGGAGTATTTGACATCAACTCATTAAAAATGACAGAGGGGGATTTGCCATCAAAAGCACAGGGATTAATTTTGGAATGGGCAAAACAGCATCAAGCTGAGTTATTGAAGATTTGGAATACTCAGAAATTTGAGAATATACCGCCATTGGTATAAAAAGCTTTAGGAGGAGATTATGTTTCATAAGATTATGTCAGTTAAACCTGTTGAAAACTTTTTTCTCCTTGTGAAATTTCAAAACGGAGAATGTAAAAAATATAATGTTTCACAACTATTTGAGAAATGGGAGTCGTTCAAGACTCTTCAAAGCGTAAAAGGTTTGTTTGAACAAGTAAAAGTTGATACCGGTGGATACGGTATCAGTTGGAATGATGATATAGATTTAGCGTCAGAAGAATTGTACTATAACGGAGTCTAGGTTTAGGGTTATAAACTCTGCGCAAGGGGGTGTAGCGGCGCGAAGCGTTCGCGTAGCGAATGAAGGCGAAGCCGGAACCGCGAAACACCCGACCGGCCGCGACAGCGGACGGGTGCGCCCGTATAAAATCCTTACAAAAATTCCGCGCGACTACCATATAATCCGGCTGTTTTTTCGACCATTTTCAGTCAAAACTAGTTGACATTAGTTTTATATCAAACTATAATCGCATTCATGAAACAGTTTGATATAAAACGATTTTTAACTTTAGCCTGTGCGTGCGCCGTTATGCTCGTCTGCGCGCTCGGCATCACATCATGTAAAACAGAAAAAGCTACTGTAGAATCAATAGCCGTATTCGTTCCGGGCGTCGTCTCTGGCAGCCCGGTTTACGAAATGCTCGTAAGCGGCGCGGAAAAAGCCGTTGCCGACTTTAACGCCAAAAATCACGCGGATGGCAAGAACGCCGTCAAATGCACGATTATCGAGGCAGGCACGAATCAGTCAGAATGGAGCGGAAAACTCACCGCGCTCGCGTCATCCGGCGAATACACTATGATTCTTTCGTCAAATCCGTCGCTCCCGGACCTTGTCGCACCGCTTACAACCCAGTTCCCGGACGTAAAGTTCATCCTTATGGACGCGTTCCTGGAGGGCAACTCTTCGGTAGCGACAGTGCGCTACAATCAGCGCGAGCAGGCCTTTATGGCAGGCTACGCGGCGGCGACAGTCTCTGCATCCGGCATGGAATACGCCAATGCGGCGCACAAAATCGCGCTTGTGGCAGCGCAGGAATATCCCGTCATGAACGACATAATCTTTCCGTCTTACATAGAAGGCGCAAGAGCCGCTGTTCCCGACACAGAAGTTGAGTTTGTCGTAGTGGGCAACTGGTACGACGCGTCAAAAGGCATGGAGCTTGCCGATGCACTTTATGCTTCTGGAACGGACGTAATTCTGCCGATTGCTGGCGGTGCTTCTCAGGGAGTTATCGCTTCCGCGCAGAAAGCCGGATTTTATATCGCTTGGTTCGACGACAACGGCTATTCCAAGGCACCGGGATACGTTATTTCAAGCACGACGATGGCTCAGGACAAAATGTCGTACGAAATGACGACGAAGTATCTTGAAAAGACGGTGAAATACGGAACGGCAGAAACTGTCGGCATTAAAGAAGGTTACATTGCATTCGTGGAGGATGACCCTGTTTATATTTCCTCCGTGCCGGACGATGTCCGCGCGACGATTGCTAAAGAATACGCACTGATTAAAAACGGAGATCTTCTCCTTCCTTCTCCGTAAGTTTAGTTAGGGCGTAGATATTGCGGTTTTCCGGGCTTGCGGGGCCCGCTAACGCTTGGTCTGGCAGAGTTTTGCGTCGCAAATCTGCCAGACCGGCTTCGCCGCCCCTCCACCCCGGCGCGTACCGAATCGTAATTAAAAGCCGGCGTGGGTTTTTGTGCTGCCCGGCATTTACGCTTATACGTAGCGGCCTTGTAAGCCGCGCATTTTTTTCTTTTATGGCGATACTTTCCGCATATAAAATTTCAAAAAGCTATCCTCGAAAAAAAGTCCTCGATGAAGTTTCTCTTTCATTCGAGGGCGGTCGTATTTATGCGCTCTTGGGCGAAAACGGGGCAGGAAAATCAACGCTCGCGTCGGTACTTACAGGCAGCCTGCGTCCTGACGGCGGAAAGCTGCTCCTTGACGGGGCAGAAATAAACCGCTCCCCGGCAGAAGTGTGCCGTATCGCCGCCGTAAGCCAGATTCCGGAGCTTGTGGAAAGCGTTTCTGTGCTTGATAACTGCATCCTTGGCGCGGAGCCCGCAGGTCATTCCGGCATTATAAGGCGAGGTGCGGCGCGGAAAGAGCTTGAAACTCTGTGCCGCCAATGGAATACCGGTGAAATTCTCAATAAAAGGACATACACGCTTACGGCGCAGGAACGTTTTTACGCCGCATTCCTTTCCGCGCTTTACAGAAACCCCGATTTTCTTATTCTTGACGAGCCTTCCGCGACGCTTTCGGGCAAAGAGCGAGCCTTGCTTTTTGAAAGCCTTTCGGCAGCGGCGCGCGACGGACTTTGTGTCATTTTTATAACGCATGACATAAAAGAAGCCGTCCGCTATTCCGACGCGGTTTATGTCCTGCGCGACGGAATAGTTTCCGCGCGGTATGAGGCGGATGAACTTAAAAAAGTTGACGAAGAAAGTTGCGTCAAAAAAATATACGGCGCGATGTTTGGAGAATCCGTTCCCGGTGCGACTTGTGAGGTTGTGGCATCTGCCGCGCCCGGTGCGGCTGACGGCAATATCGCGTCTGGCGACGAAATTCTCCGGTTTGACGGCGTTTCCGCCGCTCCGTACAGAAAAGCTTCCCTTTACGACGTGTCGTTTATTGTACAGAGAGGAGCCGTAACTTGCATTACAGGACAAAAAGAAGCGGGGCTTGAAACGCTGGAAGATATCGTCACCGGCATGAACGAATACCCTGTTTCTGGCGAAATCCGCTTGATGGGCGCGCCGTGCAAACGCCTTACGCCGTCGATGCTTCGTGAAAGCGGAGCGGGCATTGTACCGTCCGATAAAACGCACAGGGCTTCGTCGCCGCTTCTTTCCGTCCGCGACATTTTGACCGCCCGCTACGGAAAAGAAACGAGCATAATTGACGCTTCTGGTGTCGATATCCTGCCGGATGAACCTGTTACGAACCTTTCCGGCGGAATGCTCCAGAGCCTTGTTATAGAACGCGAGCTGTACGCGGAACAAGACGAAGTGCGGGAAGCTGCTGTTAGCGGACGACAGTCCCGTGGCGAGCAACAGGTTCCGCATTTGCAGACGGTTCGGCGCGGGCAACAGGTTCCGCGCGGGCGGGAAAAAGCGCATTTGCTCATTTTTGCGAATCCTGTTTACGGACTGGACAGGCGGCGCACATCCGCAATTTTACAGCGGATAAAGTCAGAGGCGCAAAAAGGCGCGGCTGTATTGGTTCTTTCCACGGAAGGCTCTGAAGTTGAAAAAATCGCTGATATAAAATACAAGCTTGTTTCCGGAGTGCTTAAAAAAGCCGAGGCTGCCGCACAAAACAGTACACAAAGCAGCCCACAAAACGCCACGTTTGGTGGCGCGGATGATGCGGCGAGCGCGAAAAGCCCGAAAAAAGAAACAACCGCGTCCGGCGCACCGGAACGGACACGCATAAAGGAGCGGTTCGCCGCCAAAAAACGCGCCTTTAACCTTCATCCGCTTTACGCGCTCGTTTCTGGCTTTGTGGCGGCAGCCGTCCTTATCCTTATTATGGCGAAAAATCCGTGGCAGACGCTTCTTTCGTTTTTCGCCGCGCCTGTTTCTTCCGCTTTTTTTGCGGGGAACTGGCTCAACACAGCGACTTTGCTTTTGGCGGCGGCGGTCGGTGCGTATTGTTCAATAACGGCTGGCTCAATAAACCTTGGCGGCGAAGGTCAAGTTTATGCGGGCGGATTCGTCGCAGCTTTGGCTCTGGGATATTTGCCGGAGCTTCCTGCCGTTGCCGCCGTACTTGTCCTTATAATTGTTGCGGGTTTATCCGCCGCCGCCGGAGCCGCAATGATGGCTGTTCCGGCTGTTCTAAAGACACGCAGGAATATCGAAGTTCTTTTGTCATCATTTTTGCTTTCTGGCGCGGTTATTCCGTGCATCGACAGCGCGATAACGAATGTTTTCCGTGCCAAAAGCGGTAACTTGCTTGCAACTCCGTTCCTTAACGAATGTTTCCGGCTGCCGCACATTCTTAAGCCGTCCTCGCTTAATATCTCAGTTTTTGCGGTGCTTGCTGTGGCAGCCTTTCTTCTTTATATCCTTGTTAAAACAAAAAAGGGCAGGGTATTCCGCATTGCGGGAACAGCCCCGGCATTCGCTAAACTGAGCGGCTTTAACGTTCGCCGGAACTTTACTTGCGGCATGCTTCTTTCCGGCTCTCTCCACGGATTGTGCGGCTTTCTTGCAGTTGCGGGTACGCATTTTACGTGCCATTCCGGGTTTTACTCCGGCTTCGGCTGGAATGCGCTCACAGCTGCCCTTATCGCGGGTAAAAATCCGCTAATGCTTATTCCGTCTGTGCTCGTGCTTTCGTTTATCTACACAGGCTGCGAAAAAACAGTTCTGACGGGCAGCATGAATCCCGACATGACGTTTATAATTCAGGCTGTTATCCTGCTTTTTGTAACGGTAAGGCGCAGTTCAAATTCCGGTAGCGGAGGCAACAAATGAAAATAATCCTCAATATCCTTGTTTCATCCGTTCCTCTTTTGCTCGCCTCAGCCGGAGCCTTGGTCAGCGAATATGCGGGCGTGCTCGCGGTTTTTATTGACGGCATGATAAACCTTTCGGCGTTCCTTACGTTTTTGTTTGCATACTGGACAGAAAGTGTAGCCGCCGCGTGCCTGCTCGCCGCTCTTTGCGCGGTCGTAGTGGCTTTGCTTGCTTCGTATTACACTGAAAAAACAAAAGCGAATCCTTTTGTAACTGGCATTGTGCTTAACCTTTTTTCGTCAGGATTCACGTCAGTGTGTTCTTCGCTCGTGTTCCGCACGAAAGGTGTTTTGTCACCCGCGATTCTTGCAAGCAGTTTTTCGTTCAAAGAAGGGCTTTTTCCTTCGCTTACGAACGAAACGTCGCTGTTCGTCCTTTTTATACCGGCTTTTGTTTGTGTGCTTGTATTGTATCCTGTCGTGCGGTACACGAAATGGGGATTGCGTCTTGTCGTTGCGGGCGCCGCGCCTGACATCCTTAAAAAGAAAGGTGTAGAGCCCGCTTTTTACAGGTGCTCTTCTTGGCTTGTAGCGGCATTTTTCGCATCGGTTGCGGGTTCCGTTCTTACGCTTCGCTTGTCGTCTTTCGTGCCGAATATCAGTTCCGGGCGCGGCTGGATTGCGCTGGCGGCAGTTTTTCTTGGCAGACGGAACGTGTTTGGAGTGATCGCGTCATCGCTATTGTTCACTGCTGCCGGGTACGCGGCGGACAGCATTCAGACTGCGGCTGGCTTTTCGTTTATCCCGCCGTCGGTGCTTCCGGCGCTTCCGTACATAGCGGCAACAGTCGTGTTCTTTTTTGGTAAAACGTCGTCTAGGTCAAAAATCAGGAAATAATATCCGCAGTTTTTACGGTATCGCTATCGCTGGCACCCTGTGTGCGATAGCCAGTTTGCGCGAGCAAACATCTAAAATACTTTTCCTATAGCTACCGGAGCGTAGCGACGGAAAGTAGGTTCCTCGTTACACTCGTCAATACTTTCCACACAGGGAACCTGCCAGCTACGCGATCCCGTAAAGATTTACCCTCTATTATGCTGCCTTTTTACCAGTCATACCCAAAAAGAACAGGAAAACCTAAGAGTTAAAATAGGCTAAAAGGTCGTCGTCGTTTTCGGGTTCAGCGTCGAATGATTTTTTCGGTTCTTCCGATTCTCCAGCAACGTTAAATGTGTCGATGTTCATAAATGCCGGGTTTTGTTCAAGTATGTCGGCGCTGGCTATGTCAGTGCCGGCTATATCAGCGCCAACTGCATCCGGGCTTGCGGATGGCTCGTTTTCAGCCGTGCTGCTTTCCGCCGAAGCTTCTGCGGTGCTGTTGCCGCCTTCTGCGCTCGCCGAAATTTCAGCTACATCACTTTCTATGTCATTAAGCGCGTCCGACGTTCTGAACGCTGAAAGCTTTGTGGAAAGGCTCTTCATGTTGTTGCTCGATTCCGTACTGAATTCGCTTACCTGAAGCATCTTTTCTACAATGTCGCTCGCGCCGGTGCGTATCTCGTTAACACCGGTCTTTGACTCTGAGAAAATGCCGTGCATTTGAGCCATCGCTTCGGAAACAGCCATTTGCTGCGAATTCAGCTGATCACACTGTCCGCTTATCTTAGATGCAGTTTCTGCGACAGATTGCGTTCTCTTCTCAACTTCGTTAATCTTTTGGTCTACGGCTCGCAGGTCGCCCGTAATGTCGTGGAGCGAATTGCTCATATCCTGCGCCTGCTCGCTTACGCGCGCGAACGCTTCTGCCGCAAGGCTGCTCGCCTTATCTGCTTCCTTTACCTTGCTCACTATCGCGTTTATTGATGAAGAAATGCGGTGTGAGTTATCCGCTGTGGATTCCGCAAGCCGCCTGATTTCTTCGGCGACAACGGCGAATCCTTTTCCGGCTTCGCCCGCGTGAGCACTTTCTATGGCGGCATTCATGGAAAGAATGTTCGTCTGTTCCGCCACGGTGTTTATAATCTCTATGATGTCGCCAATCTCATCGAGCTGGCCTGTAATCTCGTTAAGCATGTCGGTCGTCGCGCTTATCTTACTGTCGCCGTCAGTTACGAACTGCTGTATGCGCTCCGCGTTCTGCGATTTTTCTATAGAAGTGTCGGTTATTCCAGTAACGAGTTTTGCCATCTTCGTTATGTCGGCAGAGTTCTGCGAAATAGAGTCGTACTGCATCTGGTTGTCAACAACAAGCGCGAGCGCAATGTCAGACATTTCCATAAGTTTTTCCATGGAGCTTTTAACGGCGGCTTCAAGCGATTCGAACTGCCTGTTGAGCGATTCAATGCTCATGCGTATCTGGTGCGTTGCCGCTGCAGTCTGCGTGGCAGCTCCCTCGTATGTTTTTCCGAACTGAACGGCTATATCCGCGCCATGTTTAACTTCCTGAAGAATGCTATCAAGCGCCCCAACTGTTGCTGTAAGATCGCGCGTAAGGTCGCCAACTTCGTCCCTGTGCTTGTCCAGAAGCCTTACCCTGAAGTCCTTGTCGGAAAGCTGCTGTGACGCGTCGCGCAGCGTCTTTATGCGCTTCGTTATCCTTCCCGTCGCTCCTTTTGTGATGAAGAACGCCGTTACAGATGCCACGACGATAATTGCGAGCGTAAGATAAAGGAACTGGTAGTATATTCTCCAGCAGAATTCAGTAAGTCCATCGCACAGCTGCGAAAGCGATTTGTTGAATGTTTCGTTTATATAGATGATATTGTTCTGCGCGTTAGAAATGTAATAAATGGCATTGTCCAAGGCCGTTGTGTCGCGCATGCCTTTAAGCTGCCTTGTGCCTTCCAGAAGTCCGTATGCTTTTACCGTTATTTTTATGGATGCGTCAACGGTTTGGTCTGTCACAAGATTTTTGTACTGCTGAGAAAGTTCGTCAAAACTTGGCTGTATGTAGTTCCATGTTTTGATTACCGAAGAAACTTTTTCAGCCATTTCTTCGTCAAATTTGGCGATTATCCGAGAATTGTCCAGAGATGCGAAAAGAGAGTCTGCTTCTGTGCGCAAAGCTTCCCAGTTTGTAGAGACTTCATCGAAGGTAAACTTTCTTGCAAAAATGGCGTCGTTGTAGGAAACAAGCTTTTGGACGATAGCCTCCGCATCCTTTGCGGTGGTTTCGTAGTCGCGGAGCTTCATTATCTGCAAGAAGCTAAGAAACATGAAAGCACTTATTGCACCGGCAACAATCAGAAGAGAAATGATGATGGTCTGAAATTTAGCGTTAAGTTTCATTAAGCCCTTCCGTCCTCTCCGACACCTCTAGCATATATCATTAAATGGAAAAAAGAAACATCAAAAACGAAGTTTTGTTGATAAATTGCTGATTTTTAGTTGCCCTGCGGTACCTCTTGAAGCGTTTTCAAAACTCTGCTACGCTTTCCGTATGGCAAAGTACCAGCCTTTTGGCAAAATAAATCTTGAAAAACGCTCATGGCCCGACAACGTAATTACAAAGCCGCCGATTTGGTGCTCCGTCGATCTTCGTGACGGCAACCAGGCACTTCCTGTGCCCATGTCCGTGGAGCAGAAGCTCGCGTACTTCGACTTGCTTTTAAAAATCGGGTTCAAGCAGATAGAGATAGGCTTTCCTTCCGCGAACGACACGGAGTATTCTTTTGTGCGCCGCCTTATAGACGAGAATCTTATTCCGCAGGATGTAGCCGTTCAGGTACTTTGCCAGGCGCGGAAGCCGCTCATACGGCAGACGTTCGCGGCGGTGAACGGTGCGCCGCACGTTATTTTTCATTTATATAATGCTGTTTCTGAAGTTCAGCGCAAGTTCACGTTCGGCATGTCCAAAAAGGAGCTTGTCGATTTGGCTTGCAACGGCGTGCGCCTTATAAAAGACAACCTTTATTATGTGGGTGAGAAGACAAAAATACAGCTGGAATATTCACCGGAAGATTTTTCTGCGACAGACGGAGATTTTTGTGTTGAGATTTGCCACCGCGTCTATGAGGAATGGAACCCCACCGCGGAAAACCCGCTGATATTGAACTTGCCTGCGACGGTGGAGACTGCCACCGCGAACATTTTTGCTGATCAAGTTGAGTATTTTATAACGCATTTTGAGGATGCCGCTGGGATTCATGAGCGGCTTCCTGACGGCAGGATTTGCGGCGGAAAAGTGATAATAAGCCTTCACAACCATAATGACAGGGGAACAGGCGTGGCCTGCGCGGAGCTGGGACTTCTTGCCGGCGCGTCCAGAATAGAAGGAACGCTTTTCGGGAACGGCGAACGAACCGGAAATCTTGATATAATTACAGTCGCAATGAACATGTACACGCAGGGAATAAACCCCGGCCTTGATTTTAGCCGCATAAACGATGTCTGCGTGCAGTTCACGAACCTTACAGGCATGGCCGTTCCCGTGCGGCAGCCATACGGCGGTGCGCTTGTTTTCACTTCTTTCTCCGGCTCCCACCAGGATGCAATTCGTAAAGCACTGGCGGCACGGGCGAAGTGCGGCGGCGATGACGAGCCGTGGCGCATTCCGTATCTGCCGATTGACCCCAAAGACGTTGGCCGCGAATACGAGGAGATTATCCGCATAAACGCGCAGAGCGGCAAAAGCGGGGCAGCCTGGATACTGGAGAATCGTTTTGGGGTTATATTGCCAAAAGAAATGCAGATTATCGTTGGAAAGGCGGTCAAGCAGGCTGCCGACACGGCACAAAAAGAGCTTTTGCCGCAAGAAGTATACAAGCTGTTCGCAGAAGGCTGGCTTAACACAGCCGAGCCTCTTTCTGTGCTCGACATCGCCGAGACGCACATGGACGGCGGCGACAGCAGCGACAATGTTCTTTGCCGCACGAGTATTCTTTGGAACGGAAAGCAGTATTCTGTGGGCGGGAAGGGCAACGGTCCTGTCGCCGCCTTCTCAAAGGCTCTTGCCTTTACGCCCGTGCCGCCGTTCTCCGTCGCCGACTTCCACGAGCATTCTATAGGCTCCGGTTCAGACACGGACGCTATGGCTTACGTAAAGCTTCGATTTGAGAACGGCGACGTTCAGTGGGGAGCCGGAAGAAGTTCCAACATCGGACGCGCCGGTATAAACGCCATTGTCAGCGCAATAAACCGGCTCAGCTGTTCAAATTCATAATCTTTTGTTTTGTAATGTCTTTATCATAATATGATAGCTTTCAAAGGTGCGTAGACAACATCACTGCATTGCCACTATTGAAGCCCGCAGGGCTGAACTTGTGGCAGATGCAGGATGTTGTCTATGCACTATAAATAAAAGCATCTAAGTTAATGACATTGCTTTGTTCTTGTGTACAGAATTATACACATTTTTTTACACCCGTATAAAAAAGTGTACGTTTTTTGTTTTCGTTAGCAAAATTTTATCTTTTTTTCTTAAATTTAAGAAATTTTTTAATTTTTGTGTGTAAAATCGTGTTTTTTCAAAATAATGTGTTATAGCCCCTTAAAGACCGAAATATAACGAGTTAGCAAGAGTCGCGGATAAAAATTCGGCTTTTGTTCGAAATCTGGTAAAAATCATCATCCTTTGGAACGCCCTAAAAAAATAAGAAACAAAAAAGTTGGCACGGTTTTTGCATATATACCTATGGAAGCGACGATGTGCATAAAAATTCACACACCGCTTTCAAAGGGGTAAAAGATGGAAAAGAGTATTTACAGCAGCTACATCAAGCAGATACTTAAGTATCCGCTGATGACTTTTGAAGAAGAGGTTGAGCATTCAAAGCTCATCCAGCAGGGTGACCAGAAAGCTAAGATGCGTCTTGTTCAGGCGAACCTTAGGCTCGTGGTCAATATCGCGAAGAAATATGAGAATCCTTATGTCTCTATAATGGACCTGATCCAGGAAGGAAATATCGGTCTTATGGCAGCTGCAGGAAAGTATCATTATTCTTACAACACGCGGTTTTCAACATACGCATACGCATGGATTGCACAGTCCATAACAAGATATATCCAGACAAAGACATCGATCATCATGCTTCCGAACCGCAAGGAAGAGGCTTTGCGCAAGGTTCGCTCGGAAAAATCCAAGCTGTACCAGATTCTTGGCCGCGATCCTTCATACGAGGAAGTTGCTGAAAGCGTGAATATGTCTGTGAAAAAGGTAAAGGCAATTCTTTCTTACTCATATTCAATCGTAAGCATGAATGCTCCGAGCGACGAAGAGAACGGAATTGAGCTTTGCGACATGATTCCAGACAGTCATTTTACGCCAGAAGGCAAGATGATGAACGATATGGACAAGCAGGAAATTAAGTCGATGGTTGACGAGCTTCCTACGATTGAAAAGAACGTCATCTACAATCGCTTTAATTTCAATTGCGACAGCAAGGTTAAGACACTCCGCCAGCTCGGTGACCAGCTTGGAGTTTCTGCCGAAACTGTAAGACAGATGGAGATTCGCGCTATCCGCCGTCTCCGCACAAACTATAATAATAGTAAAGCCTGCCGCCAGGCTTAATACAAGACTTGATGCGATTTCAGGCAGTGGATTTTACCCCGCTGCTGCCTGTTTGGAGCATCACCAATAATTTTCCTCCGCTTTTAGAGGCCGTCCAACGCGAACTGGATGGCCTCTTTTTTTGTGTGATGGGGCGTTGCCTTGACCGCTACGGACAAAAAAGCTACTATACAAGCGGTTCGGTAATATGCCAAAGAAAAAACGAAAGCAGCTTTCCAACAAACAAATATTGATGATAACTCTCTGTATACTCGGAGCTGGTATGCTCATGCTCGTGGCGAGTATTTTGCTTGCGCCGTCAGCAGAGCCAGCTCCGGTGGCACAGAGCGGAAGCGCGGTCGTGGAGCAGGGCGGTACGGCACAATCCGGGTCTGGCGCGGGCAGTGCGAGTGGCGCGGGAAGTTCGGCGCAACAACCTGCAAAGCCGACACAATCAGCTCAGACTCAATCACAGGGAACAACATCGCCGAAACCCGCGGAATCTGCGACTAACACAAAGCCCGCGGAAAGTTCGACAAGCCCGGCGAATTCTGCGGCGGGCGCGAGCACATCAGGAAGCAGCGCGAGCACGTCTGGCAAGCCTGGCGCGGGCTCCGGTGCGCAATCAAGTAACTTCACGGCAAGCGCGTCCAGCACTGGCGCGGCGGCACAAAAACCGCAGGCTTCGGCGACAGCCCAGACAAGCGCATCATCATCCACCCAATCCGCCACGGCGAGCTCGTCCGGTGCCGGCACAACTTCAAGTAACTCCGCCACAGCGACAGCCCCGGCAACTTCCACGACATCAACAAAACCCAAGTCTAACGGCGCGAAACTCGTCTTTGTCTTTGATGATGCGGGCCACAACCTGACTCAGCTGGAACCGTTCCTAAAACTTCCTTTCAAGGTCGTTATCGCGGTTCTTCCGGGGCTTCCCCACTCAGCGGAGGCCGCCGCAGCAGCCCGCAAAGCCGGAAAGCAGGTTATCCTTCATCAGCCGATGCAGGCGGTGAATCTTTCCGTAGATCCGGGACCTTCCGCCATAAAACCCGATATGCACACATACGAAATAGAAGCCCTTGTCCGCAAAAACTTGGCGGAAATCGGGCCGGTCGTCGGGCTTAACAACCACGAAGGCTCGCTTATAACGGCGACTCAAAGCGCAATCGGCGCCGTTCTTGACGTTTGCCAAGCAGAGAACATCTTCTT
>JAEEGK010019851.1_pt1 | contig 14362 bp, 2 predicted proteins | sample 8958771 | NCBI WGS metagenome assembly JAEEGK01 (sample SAMN16246547, study PRJNA631951) | gut metagenome | biome: gut microbiome; feature: rumen; material: SC-attached | host: Bos | place: Iran: Karaj | collected 2018-10
TTTAAACTCATTTAGAATTAGTAGGGTTAAAGATCCTTTATTCTAATTTTAATTTTACAATTAAATTAATATTTTTTAAATACATCTTTTTATCTTATTCTTTTTAATATATTTTTTTAATTGTTTTTTTTTAAAAAAAGAATTCAAATCAATTTCAAAATTTTATTTATATTATGAATTTTTTTTAATAATATATGACTATTTATATTATTTTATAATAATTTTAATATAAATAATTTTATTTTTATAATATTTAAAATATTCATTTTTCTTTTTTAATATTTAAAAATAACTTTATTATACTTTTTTGATTTTCACAATAATATTATATCAAATATAATCATCTAATAAAAAAAATATACATTTATTTAAATAAAGAAAATAAAATTTTAAAAATTTATAAATTAATAAAAACTAAATTTAAATTGAGAAATAATATTTAAATATACTTAATAACTTATTATTGAGGGAGATATTCATAATTTTCAATTAATTCATTAGCTCTTTGTTTTCTTTTTTTCTTCAATAAATGATGAATATAAGAGATTAAGACAATGATTGTGGAACCAAATATAATAATAATTACCCATAAAAAAAAAGAGTTACTGTTTTTAAAATCATCTAATTTATAAAATCCAATTAATTTTTTATCTTGTTCAAATACAAAAGTATATTTCCTTAAAAACATATATCCAAAAGACCATTCTAATTGAGCCATAAAAACAATAGCAAAAATTAATTTATCTTTTCCTTTAAAAAATAATTCATCCGCATTAATTATAAAAGTATAATTTAAACTATGAGAATAAAATTGAATATTATTTAATTTAGAAATATCATAGTCTTTATCACAAACATAAAAAATTCTCTTAATATCATTTTCAATTTTTTTACACTTTGTGTTATTAACAAATTCATTTTCAAAAAATTGTCTATAAATAAATGGTATTTGAATAAAATAATTTTCAAAAAAAAAAGAAAAAATTTGATTTTCAGAAATACTTAAATTTCCTATTTTAATTTGGTCAATATTAATTTCATAAAATTGTTCTAATGGTTTTTTAACAATAAGGTTAGATGTGATATAATTATTTTTATCATATATTGTCTTTTCGTATTCATGAGGATATTTTCCAATAATTAATTCACCTTCATTAAAATTATTTTTTGAAAATTTAAAATAAAAAATTTGAGAAAAAATGATATTTTTTTTCTTTAATTGATTTATTAAATTAAATTGATAATATGAATCTAATGGTTTTAAACCTAATAATCCACTTTCAGTTTTGTTAGTGTCATATCCAAGTAAAAAATTTATATCATCTAAAATTTGAGAATTTACTTTAATAATATCATTTGATTTCCTTGAAAATCTTATTTCTGGAACTCCATAATAAATTGGTCTTGAATCATTTGATTTAAAAGTTTTTGAATTATTTTGATTATATGTTATTATTGTATTATTTGATTGAAATGATAATATTACTAAGTTAAATAATCTTAATTTAATTCTTAGTGGTATTTTTTGATATGGCGTTCCAATATATATATTTGTTGTTATGTTTAAGTCAAATAATTCAGTTATGAAATTTCCTTCTGTTAATGATGATAGGAAGATATTATTTTTAAAAGGAAATATTATTTGTGATTTTAATTCTAGTATGTTAAGGAAAAAGATTATATAATATTTTATGTTTTTCATATGTTTTTTTTTTTAAATTTTTTTAATTATAAATTTTTACACTTGTAATAATATCGATTATTTTAATTTTTATATTAATTTAAATTATTAAATTTAAATTAAAAGTTTAACATTTATATTTATTAATTTATCAGTTAAATTATAAATGAATTCATTAAAAAAATGAAAAACTCATGATTTAATATATTTAATATTTAAAAATACTTAAATTTAAAAATAAAAAAAAGAATTTTTAATTTAATTTTTTAAATTAAATATAACTATTATCTTGAGTATTTATTTCATTTTTTGAATATGCATTTATAAAATAAACATATATAAAAAATAATCATAAATAATATATGGGTGAAAATCAAACAAAAGAAATAAAACCAATAACTACAATTATTCCTCATAAACAGCAAATTAATTTAGTTTCAACTTTTAAATCAGGAAATATAATATCAATATCAAACGATAAATCAATAATAATATATAATATGAATTTAAATATAATTCAAAAAATCGAAAATGCCCATTATAACAACATATATGGATTAAGTATAAAAGATGATAAAAATTTTATAACATGTTCTGATGATTTAAGTATAAAAATATGGGAAAAAAGATATTTAAATAAATATGATATAAGTAAATTTTTTGTAAATGGAATAATTTATAATTGTCATACTGAAAGAATATATGATGTAATATATTATTCAAATGAAAATTTTATTTCATGTTCAGGTGATAAAACAATTAAAATTTGGGGGAAAAAAAAATTTAAGAATTTTCAATTAATAACTATAATTAAAAATTCTTGGAAAATATTTTCTCTTTTATTATTAGAAGATAAAAATATTTTAATTGCTTCTCAAGTAAATGGATTGAATTTTTATGATGTTAAAATTTGGAAAAATCTTTTTATAATAAAAGAAACTTGTTGTGGTTTTTGGAATTGTTTAAAAAGAATTGATGATGATAGAATTATTTTAGGAGGAATAAATTTATCAATTTATATAATTTCAATAAAAGAAAAAAATATAATTAAAATAATTAAAAATGAATTTCATAATTGGGGGATTTTTATTTGTAAAAAAAGAGGTATTTTTTTTGTCGGCGAAGATAACAACATTAAAATATTTAATATTAATAATTATAAATGTATTAAAAAAATTGAAAATGCACATGATAATATTATATATGGTTTTTGTGAATTAAATGATGGAAAAATTCTTTCTTATTCAGCCGATAAAAAAATTAAAATTTGGGTATTGTAAATAATAATATTTATAAATTATATAAATATTAATAATATTAATTACAAATATTTAATTAAAAATACAAAAAAAACTTATAAAAACTATTATTTTGAATATCAAATAATATTAATAAAATTCCTAAAAATAAAAAAAATAAAATTTTTAACTTAACCCAAAAATAATCTTAAAAAAAGGATATTTTATCCATACATTGTATTAAGAAGTAAAGCAACTCCTTGTAAAATCCATAAATTAGGATGAACAAGAGTTCTTAGATCAGCTTCAAATACAAATCCTTCTCCTTTTACATTATTTCTATTTTGAGTAACATAAACAGGAGTTTTCAAATTATTTCTCAATTTAATTTTAGAAGCTTCAGCAGGAATAACTTGAATTAAAGGCATATCACAAATAAGTTTTTTAGGTAATTGTCTTTCTAAACAATTGTTTTCAACATTCCATTCAGCACCTTCTAAATAAAGACCTTGAATATAACATCCAAATTCAGGTTTTTCTTTAATTTCATCAACATTATAAATAGAAGTAACTATAGTATAAGTACTAACTTTATCAAGTGGCCAACCTTTTTTTCTACAAGTAATTTGTATAATTGCTTTTAAATATGATGCTGGAATATGAAGACCTGACAACCACATTACTTTTGGTTCTCCATTTTCTAACCAATCTTCATATTGATCATGTCTTCTTTTGTAATGATCTAACCAATTTAATAAACTCTTCTGTGTTTCTGGTGCTAATGCACGCCATGATGATGGAAGTAAACCATTATATAATGATAACATTACACTTTCTATTTCTGCATTCATTGCTATTTCTCCTTTTAATGATGATATTAAATCATCTAATGATTCTCTCATTTGATCATTTAACATATTGTATCTTTCTAATTCTTGAGTTAAAACTGCGTCTATTGGAGATTTTCCACCTGTGAATTTTTTATTTATTGTTAACATATCAAATTTAGGAGGAACTTTACTATCTAAAAATTGAATTGCCATATCTAAAACTATTTCTTCACGAGTTTTTACTGGAGCAGCATTTTCATCTTTTTTACTTGATGATGATGATCCTGTTGATGATTGTAATTTAAGCATATCTTCCCATATTCTTTTAGATGCTTGAGTGAAATAATCAATTTCTGCATTTGAATGTAATCCAATTATTTCTGGACTATATGTTATTGGCATTTCATTTATTGCTTTCACATAATTATCAAATGGACCATTTTCTGGTATTTCATAATCATAATCACTTCTTGCGAAATAGAATCTTTGATTCACATCAAATATGAAATCTCCCATATATTCATTTAAATAAGTATTCATAACTCTTCTATCATAATTATCTGTTACTCTACCTCCATACATTGCTTCTCCAATAAGATATTTAAGTGAAGCCCATGGTATAGGATCATCAGGACCGTTTTTATTTAAATACATAGCAAGTAATCTTTTTGATATTGTGAAATCACTTTCCATAAAATCATAAACAACATTCCATCCAATTTTACCGAATTTTTTCCTATCTTGAAGTACAGAATGGAAGAATGATATTACGAAAACTAATGGTTTATATGCATCATGAGAACTTTCAGTTTCAAAACTTTCTGGTTTCATTGAACCAAAAACTCTATTCATATTTGGACCTAATCCATCTGGTGGTTCTGTTACAACTTTAAATGATTTATGTAATATTCCAATTGGGAAGTTTGGCATTGGTGATGTTGTTAACCATAATCTAAATTCTGGTTTTGGCTTCATACTATCTATACTATCTATTATATTCTCTAATTCTTTTAACCATTTAAATAATAAATCACAATTTTGAAGTAGAATCCATAAACCTCTTTTAATACCATCCATTATCATATTCTTTGCTTCTGTTTCTTGTTTTTGTCCAAGAGACATAAATCTATATTTTTTCTCGAAATATCCTCTTTCAATTGCATATTGATTTACATAATATGATGGATCTACTCCAGGACTTAAAATGAAAAGAACAGGTGTATTAACAGAAGATTGATCGAAAATTTTATTCATTTTCATTGGAGGAGGAGTAATATAAATTTCAGTTCCAGTACTAATTTTAATAAAGTTCTTAATAGCATTGAAAACTCTATCTTTTCTAAAAACTCTAATAACAACTAGTTTTTCTAAAGGAGATAATCTCATATCAAAAGCATCAGGAAGTTCTGAATCTTCTGGTTTTTCTAAATCATACCATTTTTTCCATTCTTCTGGATTTTTCTGGAAATCCATATATACAGATTTCATTGTATCATTTATTCCTCCCATACCTTCTAAATCTTGCCAAGTTGTATCAGATACCCAGTCTAATTCTGCAGGTTTTTCATTTTTAGCTTCTGATATACTTCCTCTTAGGAAAAATTGCAATTCATTCATATTAAAATCTTCTTCGTATCTCATTATCATAGTCCACATATGGAATGAAAACATTAATTTATGTCTTCCGAATATTGATAAACATATATATTCATAAAGTAATATTGTTAATTTTTTCTTTATTGAATCTAATCTGTTATTTAATATCATATTTGGAGGTGCTTCTTTAATTGCATTTCTATATACATTTACATATGATGCTAATGAATATTCATACATTGATGATATTAAACGAAGACCACTTATTGCAAAATATAATATTGCTCCTCTTTTTGCAACGGGAATATAGTTTGCTCTTTGAAGATATAAATCTTTTCTTGTTGTTTCTGATGCTTGAAGTGATGCTTTTAATTCTTGGGCTTTATCTTTTGTATTTTTAAGTGTTTCTATCAAATTTGTATTTTCTAATATATCAGTACCAGCAGAATCATTTAATGCTTTTAATAAATCACTTTCACATTTTTTTAATATAATCTTATTTTTATTCATACTTTCAACAAGAGATTTCCTAGTTTCTTCAATAGAAGGATATTCAAATCTAACAACTTCATTTAATAATTGTTCTTCTAAACCATCCATAGTAATACTAAAGTTAATTATAGTAGTCTTAGCCATAATTTCAGGAGTATAATGTGGATTAGGTAATTTAGTAACAAGGAATAATTTAAAATCAGAAGAAACACTTTGTTCTTGTCCATCAAGTATAATATATTCAACTTGATTTTTAATAATATAATTTTTTTCTAAAACAGGATTAATATTAGGATCAATAGTATCACCAACATTTTCAATTAATATTGTTCCACCATTATGAACTCTCAATCCAACATATTTCATATAATTTTCACTATTAAAAGTAAGAACTTTAAGTTGATCTCCACTTTTTTTTTTTAACCATAAAATAGCTTGATTTTCTGGATCAATAGCTAAAGGCCATCTCGAAGCATTTTCAGTTAAAATACCATTTTGAGTACTTAACTCATCATCAGGTAAACCATCAATATTCCATTGTGAAATTTCTTGTTCAGTAGTTAAAAGACCTTGAACAGTGAAAGTTTCAGACATATTAATATTTTTAGCAACTATATCACTTTTCCATGTTTCATAAATCATTCTCTTTCTAAAATCATATGAGAAAGGACCACAATATGAAAGGAATGCTGCTCCTAATAAACAATCACCTACTAATTTATCTTTTGATTTACCTAAATTTTCTTTATCTTCTGTCCATCTAACTTGTTCAGATTTTAATCCATCGAATAAGGAATTTGCTGTTGAAAGACGTTGTCTTAATTCTGCTAAACGCTTTGCTGTTATTGCGCATTCTTTTTCTTTTTCATCTTTCTCTTTTTGTAATCTCTCTGAATCTGCTGTTAATTTCGCTAATGCTGCTTTTGTTTCCGATAATTCTTTCTCTGCTATTTCCTTTTCTTTTATTTTTTTATTCAATGCATCTTGTAATATATCTCTTTTCTTTGATTTTGATACAAATTCCCAAAAGTTAATTACATAACTTTGTAATTGAGCTAAGACTTTATTTTTGGTTTTATCGACTTTAAGATCTTTTACTTTATTATATGCGATTTCACATTGTTTAATATCATTTATTTTTCTATATGTAGCATCCAATTCAATTAAATCTGAAAATAATTTTTTAGTTGCTCCTAATTTTGAAGAAACTTCAGAATCAGCCATTCCATCCCATGAAGTTTTAGTATCTTTAATAGTGAAAACTAATGCTTTTACTATTATTGTGTCTCCTTCAAATCTTTGTAATTTAGACATCATATCTACTTGTTTTTGATCAATTTTAGATACTTCTTCTTTAATTGATTCGATAAGAACTCCTATTGTAGATACATTTTGTTCTATTTCAATTTGATCTTTTGCTATTACTTTATTTTGCTCTGTTAAAGTTATTTCTTTTTCTTCTGCTATTGCTTTATTTTTTGCTGTTTCTTCAGATGCAACTCCTAATTCTTCTATTAATTTATCTAATTTCTCCTTTTCTAAAGCAGATTTTGATTCTTCTTCTCCAACAGTTTTTTTCAAATTATTAATATTTTTACTTGAATCAGCAAGCACTTGTAAACCATTTTCAAGATGAGAAATTAAATTTTGTGTATCATTATAATGTTTAGTATAAAGAGATTGGAAGTTTTTAATATAATCTAAAAAGTTTTTAGGAGTAGTATAAATATTTCTTTTTTGAGATTTATAAGCTTCAGCTGAAAATTCAGATAATGATTGATGAACTCCAATAATATGTTCACATAATAAAGGAACTAATTCTTGTTCAACATTATGATAAGTAGAGAATAAAAATTGAGAAACTTGTAAAAGAGCTTCTCTTGGCCATTCAAAGAACCAATCAATAGTAGTTGAAGAAATTAAACCTGGGAAATTTCTACATCTATTTCTTAAATTATCTCCTGAAGGTGACATTGATATTATCATATGTAAATTTTCACGAATTCTCTGTACGAATAAATTATATGCTGTGTCTTTTGTTTCTGGTAAATTTAATTTACTTGCTAATGGCTTATATGCATCAATAATTTGATTCTTTTCTCCTTTTTCAAATATTGCTGGAACAATACCTGTTGTTAATATATTATTTATTAATTCTAAAAATCCTTCATCTAAAACTTGTTCATCTGTGAAAAGGAAAGTCACTGGTTTCATTCTTCCTTGAGGAATGAATTTTCTAAATAATTCCAATAATTGTTCTCTGAAATGTTTCTCTTCGAATTTTGAAGTTATTTTAATTCCCCATAATTCATATCTTGCAATAAAAGTAGCTAATTTACTTAATGATTGTTTTCCTGATCCTCCAACTCCAACTAATAAAGCATTTCCATTTTCAATTCTTAATATTCTATGAATTCTTAATAAATGATCTACACATTCATCATAAAAGACTAAATTCATTGCTGTTCCCATTAAATCTTTATATGCTTCTAATGTTGTATCTAAGAATTTCTTTACTTTATCATATGATTCAATATTTTCATAATTTCTTATTTCGATATTAGGTTGTTTAGTAACTGGATCAATTTCTTCATCATAGAAATTAATTTTCATGAAATCACAATGTAAACATGGCATATCTAAAGCATACTCAGCTTGATCTGGGAAATTATTTCTGATATTATTTTCAATAATAGCTTCAACTTTCTTTTGGTCTCCTGGTTCTCTTAATTTATCTGAAAATACTCTTAAAGCTTCATGTCTCCATAATTTAATTAATGATTCTTTACTTGGGAAAGATTCTTGAGTTAATAAGCAAAATCCTTGGAAAACTTTAGATATATCTCTAATATTAAACACATAATGGAATTTAATTGGAGTACGGGGTAATTCAGCTTTAACTCCAGTATATAATTGTACAGTAGCAGCAATTAATTTATCTTTAATTCCAGCAACATCAGAATCTTCAGGATAAGAATCAAGATAATTACTTAAAATAATTTGATATATTTTACTTACTGCATTATTATCAATATTAACATTAAATACATTAAATAATGCAATGAAACGAGGATCAATATTATTATTACCTCCTCCTGGTGGAAGTGTACTACCGATGAAATTAGTATCTATTAATTTAATTAAGTCTTTATTATCCTTAGTATAATAACATTTCTTTTCTATTAATAATTTCATAAATGCTATTGGTTGTTGAGTTTCAAATCTATCTACTTTAGGCATACCTAAATCATCTACATAAATTAATAATTCTTTTCCTGATGGTGGTCCCATTGTTCTTAAGAATCTTGTTTCTAATATTTCTTCCATTGTATTTTGGAAATCAGTGGAATTTGTTCTAGAAGAGAAATTCATATTTAAAACAACATAAGGTGAATTTTTCTCTTTAGTTAAGAATTTCAAATAATTTTGAATAGTAACTGTTTTTCCAGTTCCACTTTCACCAACAAATAAAACAGGTTTATGAATTTTAAGTAAATTTTTAAGTAACCAAGAATATTTCTTAGTGTCAGAAGTAGGGATTATAATGTCATTATATTTTTGTCCATGACCATCATTTTCAGGAATAATTAAATCATTAAGAGCTTCACTATCCCATTCAAGGAATCTTCCTCCAGAAATATCCCAACAAGAATCATAAGGTTTTGAAGGAGGAGTTGAAGTTCCTGAAGGTAAATCTTTAATAAATTTAGCGAATTTTTCTCGATCTTCATTTGATGTTAAACAAGCACCAACAGACCAAACAACACAGAAAATAAATAATGATTCTATTTGAGAAGCTTCTGATGGTAAAGCTTCTAAATCACATAAGCAAGAATCTAATAAATTAGTTAATTGATTTACTATAGCTGCTTCATATTGAGGAACAATTAATTTAAATGGTATTCCTTCTTCTTCATTTCCTTTAGCTCCTTTTAATATATATTTAAGACTAGCTGGCATTACTCTATTGAAATTATCATTCATATATCCTTTAATATTTTCATCCCATTCTTTAGGATCTTTTGCTTCAATCCATTTAAAGAATACTGCATCTCCATGTAAAAGTGATTGATCTACATATATCATACCTAAACGTGATACTGTTGCAGGTGATGCATGATGAATATTAAATGCTTCAACTAAGAGTGTACAATATTTTTGCATTAAAATTCTGTCTTTATTTTCTAATGTTAATTGTTTTGAATCATCCATAACAGAATTTAATTTTTCTATCCAAAGAGGATCTACATCACCATCAAGAATAATCCATCTAAGTTCTGATTTATTATTTGGAAGAGGTGCGTTTGCAATTTGGAAAATATTTGAAAGAATTCCAATTTCGAAATCATCGGAAATTTCATTTTTTTTACCATATAATCGAGGGACACTTTGCGCTTTTGGATTAATTAAATAAGTAATCATATTATCAACATTTTTAAATTTCTGGAAAACATTTCTTAAAACATCAACAATAACACTTTTACCTGCCATAGGAGGACCACAAATCATAGTACAATGACGAATATTCATAACTTCATACATTTGAAGAACTTTAAGAACTTGTCCATCGAGAACTTTAAGTCCCATTGTTTTCATTATTTCCTTAACAACATCTTCACCTTCTTCTTTAAGTTGACTACTATCTAGATCAGGGAATAAATCTTTTAATAAACCTTCAAATAATATAGCATCATCTTTTATGAATTTTGGCATATTTAAATCTTTCATTGCTTTCATTAAAATTAAATCTTCTTGCATTTCTAAATTTTCTCTCTTTAAAGTACCTGCACTACTAAGAACAGCTTTCATTGAACGAAGACCCCATTCATAGTGATGTTGTTTTGATAATTGTTCTTGAGATAATTCATATAACTTTGTAATTTTTGTAGCCAATTTCCTTCCTTCAGCAAAACCGAAAGACAAAAGAATATTTTCGCAAATTAAAAGAAAATCAGGGACAACCATAGTAACTGGTCTAAAAAGTGCTTTTAAGTTATCAGGTAATTCTGATCTACCTTCATAATTAGGATTCATAGTAATAAAAATACCAATAGTAGGTAATAATTTAACTTCTTTAGTCATAAGGAACCAACTTTCTTTATTTTGAGCTAAACTTAATTGAATACTGGAAATTTGAGTAGTAACAACAGATAAGACTTCTCTATTAATCATATTAAATTCATCAAAGCATCCCCAAAAACCAGTTTGTGATAATCCACTGAAAAATTGACCCATAAAAAGATAATCAAGTGTATCTGAGCAATTTTGAACAACGACTCTAATACCAATACCTTTACCTAAATCTTTTACTGTTTCAGTCTTTCCTGTACCAGCTGGTCCTGCAGGAGCACATCCTAAGAAGAATGTTAATGCAGTTGTTAATGTCATTACACAACGATCTGTTAATGGAGTTACAACTAAACGACCTTCTAATCCTTGGTATTCATAACATGAATAAAATTCTCCATTACATTGTCTTATAATTAAATCATCTTTTTCTTTATCCCAATAAAATTTCAATTGAGATTCCCATTCAAATTCCCTTGCATCTAGAATTGAATCTCTTACAAATTTATCTACTATTTCTCTACCGTGAACAGTACGAATAATTAAGTTATTTACTTTAAGACGATCTTCTCTTGTTATTTCTTTTCTTCTAACAATAATAACTAAATCTAATAAACCTTGACTTTGTCTTTCTAATTCTTTTTTCATTGCATATTTATCTCCTTCTTGTTTAATTCTTCTAAATACATCTTCTAAAGCAAAAGTCCACCAAGCTTCACTTGTGAAAACACAAATCATACCTAATTTATTATGGATAAATTTATAAAGTTCTTCTTTTGTATAATCTTGAATTGCAGTTTTAGTAAAAGCTCTTAAAGTATTTTTCATTTCTTCATCAACTTTATTCATCCATTGACCAACTTGTTGTTGACTTTCTATTCTTATTGGTTTTTCAAACATGAATTTTTCTCCTTCTTGACTTACCATTCCTGTTATATTCCTTCTATCACTTAATAATCTTTTACAATTTGAATATATTTTTACTAAATGTGGATTTAAAGTTTCTAAAGGATCACTTGAACCTAATATTTGTAAAAGATCTTGTTCTGTAAGGAAATAAAAACGAGAAAATTCATTCTTCTTACTATCAAGATGTTTTGTTAATGCTTTTTCAGCTAATTCAAATTTAGTTAAAAATCCTTTCAATTCAAATTTTCTATCTTTTTCTCTACATTGGAATCTTACAGATGGTTTTTTATAAACACTTGTCATTAATTTTTTAAAGTTTTTATCTTGAATATCAAATTCTTGAGTTTCTTTAACTAATTTTTGTCTAATATCTTCAGAACCAACAAATATAGATTCTAAATAAATCCATTTTTTTTGGACTTCAACCCAAATTTCAATAATTTCCATCATATTATTCATTTCTTGTTCAAGATCTTCAATTTCATTTTTAAAAGCTTTAGCATGTTTATTAGCACCAACATTTTGTAAATTTTCAATATTATCTTTAATAATATCCATTTCACCAGTAACATCTTTAAATTTATATCCTTTATCTTCAGTTCCTCTTTTATGAGGAGCGATTTGGAATTTTAATTCATCTAAAGAAACTTTGATTTCATCTAATTTATTTTTAACATCTGTTTCTTCTTTGGCATCATTAACCATTGTAGCAACTTTATCTTTATCTTGTAATAAATCTAATTTCATAACATCTCTTAAAGTCATTACATCAAATTTCACTACTAATCTACCTGGACGATTTTCTTTTATAAATTCTCCGAAATTTCTTTCATTAACAACAGGAGCTTTAAGTAACATAATAATATCTTTTAAATTATCATTGAAATTTTCTCTAACATCTTCATATTTTTTATATGGTAAAAGAGATGAAAGTCCTTTTCTATCAAATTCTCTTTTTAATTTTAATAATTCTTCATTTTTCTTTTCTAAAACGGGAACTTCTAATTTACTCCAAGTTTTATCTTGTTGATCATTAAAGAAAACTTCAAATTCATGATAAGCTTTATATATAGGTTCAACTTTAGCATTTTTTTCATACATATCATTAATTTCTGGAAAAGTAGTAATTGGTAAATTAAATAATTTTTGACTACCAACAATATCATCTTTTCTTTGTTTTAATTCATTTAATTTATCATAAGATTCCATTAATATAGTATATCCTGTTGGTAAATCTATATCATTTAATGGACCTCTTTCATTATATTTTTCGAATTCTTCTTTTACATCTTTTTCTAAAGTTTGAGCATCTCTTTCTGTATTTTTTGATAAATTTCTTTTTCTTTCTAATAAATTATCATCTTTTCTTTTTGCCTTTACTCTAAGATTTTCCCATTCTTTTTTCAATTGAATAAACTTTTCTTCTATTTCTTCTAATCCTGGGTAATTATGTAATTTTAAAAAATGTATTTTTTCTTGCATTGTATGTATTTTTAACTCCATTGACATTTTCTTTCCATTAATTTTAGAAACATATCCTAAAACTCTTTTCAATTCATCTGATGAATCTGTTTTTTCCATTAATTTCTCTTTGTTTGTTTTTATTATTTCTGAAAATTTTTTCATATCTTCATCTTCAAGTTCTTTTGCTAATATTTTAAGCATATCATTTAAAACTTTTCTTATTTGATCTTTACCTCTTGATATTAATTCTTCATTGTTTATCATAAAATTACCATTACATAATTTTTTAGGTTCTCTTTTCTTCTGAAATTCATCTAAATTAAATAATATTATTGAAACTTTCTTTTCAAAATTTTTCAAAGTTTTATTCATTTCTAATTCAGTTTCAAATTTTGCTCTTGCATTTTGTCCCCAATGACCAAAATATTCTTTGGCATATTCTCTAATATATTTAGTTTTATTATCTTCTAAACTTAAAGTAATTTTTCCCATAGATTGATATAATTGATTAACAAAAGTTTTTAAATCATTATTAGAAGATATTTCAGTACCATAAGAATAATTATTTCTAATATATTCTTTATCCTTTTCTTCAGCATATTCTATATTTGGAGGTTTACATGTACCTGCCATCCATCTAATAAATTCTCTTCCTGTATTTTGAAAAGAATTAACTAATCTACTTTTTAATTCTAAATCAATTTCATTTGAATTTGGATTATACATTATTTCTTTTGCTGTGATAAATCTTGATTTAACTGCAAAAAGTGCATTTTGTTCTTTTTGCTTTAATGAATAACTATTTGAATTACTATCCATTGTAAATAATTCATTTAATGTTATTATTGATTTTAATATACATTTACTTAAAGCATTTAATAAACAACTTTCCCAATAATGATAATATTCTACCATTTCTTTCCTTTCTCCCCATTTATCCATATTTGCACTTTTTGTTTTTGTTGTCACTGATTGATTATCATCTTTTGAACTTTCGAAAGTTAATCTTTCAATATCAACTAAAGTTAATGTTATTTCATGATATTTATTCATTAAATCTCCTATTATTTTTTGTCTATGTTCTT
>JAEEGK010019853.1_pt1 | contig 14361 bp, 10 predicted proteins | sample 8958771 | NCBI WGS metagenome assembly JAEEGK01 (sample SAMN16246547, study PRJNA631951) | gut metagenome | biome: gut microbiome; feature: rumen; material: SC-attached | host: Bos | place: Iran: Karaj | collected 2018-10
GGCTCCCGCCATTTCCACAGGACGATGACGAGGCCCATCATGATGACCACATACAGGATGCTCATGACCCAGTCTCCCTGGATCAGCCGGTTGCCGATGGCGCAGCACAGCAGCATATTGGGAAGGCTGCCCAGGCCGACCCACAAGGAGAATTCCGGCACGGAGATCTCCAGCTTGGCGGCCAGCAGCGGGATAAGCCCGTTGGGCAGCACGGGGATCATCCCGCACAGGAACACCACGAAGCGGGGCGGCGCTCCCGATTCCGCCAGCCGGTTTATGAGGCGCAGCTGCTTTTCTTCCACGGGGAACCACTTGGACATGCGCTTCCCCATGCCCTTCCACAGGAAAAGGGAGAGGGTCAGGGCCAGGGTGGAGGAAAGCAGGCAGATAATAAGAGCGACAAAGGTCCCGTAGACCACGCCGGCGGCCACCTGAATGGGCACGCCGCTGATCACCAGGGAAAAGACCTGGAGCATTTGCAGCAGCACCGTGCACAGTACGCCCTTCCAGGTGCCCACGCCCCGAAGATAATCCTGTATCTCCTCCACATCGCCGCTTTTCAGCAGCGGGAGCAGATCGGGGAAGGCATCCCGAAAGGCGAAATAAACCAGGGCGGCAGCCAGCGCGAGAAATACCAGGATAAAGAGGATGCGTCTGAGGAGATTCCTGTGCACCGGCCACGGCCCCCTTTCACTATACTGTTTGTAGTTTACCACCGGACCGGCAAAAGCGCAAGCTGCAGCAAGCAGAGCAAAGCGAAGGCGCTTTCTTGTCAAGGCGCGGGAAGCATGATAGAATAGCGCAAACAAGCAAATAAGGAGGAGCGAACAATGGGCAATTTCGGTCTGGACATTCCATGGACGCTGATCGAGCCGGAGGACCCCTCGGGTTCGGACATGGTGGACGTCAGCGGCGTAAAGCGCAAATGGCTGGACGTCCCCTATGCCGCCCAGTCCCCCAGCCAGGTGCTGGACATCTATCTTCCCGAGAAGGGCGACGGCCCCTTCCCCACCTATATCTTCATCCACGGCGGCGCCTTCATCGCCGGGGACAAACAGGACGTGCAGTTCCTGCTGGCCGCGGACGGCATCAACCGCGGGTATGCGGTGGTCTCCGTGGAATACCGCAAGGGCTTTGAGAGCAAAGCGCCCAACGCCCTCTATGATGTGAAGTCCGCCATCCGCTTCCTGAAAACCCACGGGTTGGAATACAGCCTGGACCCCGGGCGCTTCGCCGTGGGCGGCGACAGTGCGGGCGCTTATTATGCGGTTTTCGCCGCCGCCACTGCCGGCATCCCCGCCTTCCGCGGGCCGGAGCCGGTGTTCCCCGCGGCCTCCGAGGAAGTGAAGGCCGTCGTCGCCCAATGCGGCTGCTACGACCTCCTGCTCCTGGCCCCGCCCCCGGAGGTGGAGGAGAAGGCGCCGAAGGAATTTGTCCCCGGCACCATTCCGGCCAACCTGATGTCCATTTATATCGGCGCAAACCCCCGCCTGTTCCCGGACCTGGCCTCCCTCCTGAACCCCCTCACCTATATCGCCCCGGGCTTCCCGCCCACGCTGGTGCAGGTGGGAAAGGCGGACGCCGTGGTGCCCTGCACGGAATCGGAGCAGCTCGCCCGGGTGATCGAAGAGCGCTGCGGAAAAGAGAACGTCCGCCTGGAAGTTTTCGACGGCTGGAACCACTGCGCCCTCAACCACATCGTAACGGCGGACTGGTTCATGAAAGCCAACATGGACCGGGTCTTCGGCTTCCTGGACCGGGTCCTTTGAAAACGAAAACGGCTATATAATTCGGCCCGCTGCGAAAAACGCAGCGGGCTCTTTTTACCAGCGCAGGACCTGGGTCTCGTAAGGCCGCAGCTTTCCCGGCTTCGGCTCCCCGGGGTAGTTGCACAGCAGCACTTGGCTGCCCTCCCAGGCATACCCCTTCGGCAGCTGCCAGTCCTGCTCCTTTTTGGAAAAGGAGCAGACGACCAGGATGCGCTCGCCCCGGTAGCTGCGCTCATAGAGGTAGATGCCCCGGTGGAGGGGGAAGTACTCCCGGTAATCCCCCCACAGCAGGGTCTCGCTCCCCTTCCGCAGGCGCAGGCAGCGGCGGTAGAAATTGAGGATGCTCTGCTCATCCCCTTCTTCCCGCGAGACGTTGATCTCCCTGTAATTGGGGTTGACGGCGAACCAGGGCTTGACGGAGGAGAACCCGGCGTATTCCGAATCGTCCCACTGCACCGGCGTCCGGGCGGAATCCCGGGAGGCGATGTGGACATGGCGCAGGCGCTTTTCCTCCGACTGATGGCGGCGGAAGCTGTGATAGGTGTTGATGGTGGCCACATCCTGATATTCCTCGATGGAGCCGAGGCGGATGTTGGTCATGCCGATCTCCTGCCCCTGATAGATGAAGGGCGTGCCCTGCTGGAACAGGTAGGCCGCCGCCAGCATGGTGCCGGATTCCCGCCAGTATTCCTCGCTCCCGTAGCGGCTGATCACCCGGGGATGGTCATGGTTTTCCAGGTACAGGGCGTTCCACCCCTTCCCGCTCAGGGCAAGCTGCCACTTGGAAAAAGCCCTCTTGAGCTTCGGCAGGGAGAAGGGCAGATGGATGTACTCCGTCATGAAGCAGTCCGCCATCATGGTGTCGAACTGGATCATCATATCCAGCACCCGGTCTTCCCCCGTGAGATAGGTCATGGCCGTTTTGAGGGGGGTCATGGGCGCTTCCCCGATCTGCACCGCGCCGTACTCCCGGGCCACGGCCCGGAATTCCCGGAGGTAAGCCATGAGGTTGGGCCCGTCCTTGTAGAAGGGCATGCCGTTGATGGCGGGCACGAAGGGCAGCCCGTCCGGCAGCTGGGGGTGCTTGGAGATGAAGGTAATCACGTCCTCCCGGAAACCGTCCACCCCCATGTCCAGCCAGAAGCGCATGATGCCCTTCACTTCCTCCCGGACCTTCGGATTGTCCATATTCAGGTCCGGCTGCTTTTTGGCAAAGACATGGAGATAATACTGCTCCCGTTCCGGGCAGTATTCCCAGGCCAGCCCCTCGAACTGGCTGTACCAGTTGTTGGGCGGCAGCCTGCTTTCTCCCTTCCACTTGGGGTCCCGCCAGATATAGTAGTCGCTGTAAGGCCCGGTGCGGCTCTTCCGGCTCTCCAGGAACCAGGGATGCTCGTCGGAGGTATGGTTGATCACCAGGTCCATGATGACCCGCAGCCCCAGCGCATGGGCGCGGTCCAGCACCTTTCGGAACTGCTCCAGCGTGCCGTAATCCGGGTGGATATTCCGATAATCGGAGATGTCGTAGCCATAGTCCGCGTTGGGCGAGGGGTAGATGGGGCTGAACCAGATGCCGTCCACACCCAGGGAGGCGATATAATCCAGCTTGTCATAGACCCCGTAGAGATCCCCGATGCCGTCGCCGTTCCCGTCGGCAAAGCTGCGTATCCAGATCTGATAAAAGGACATGCGCCGATAATCGAACCTTTCCATGGCTTACCCCTTCCGGCCCTTGCCGATCCCTCGGTGCAGGTCCGCCGAAAGCTGATCCAGGAAATGCTCCGCCGTTTCCTCGGCCTCCTGGATGTTCTCCATCATGCCCACCGCCGTTTCCCGGAAATCCCGGAACAGCTCCCGGTATATCCGCCTGCGGCGCGCCCGCTCCTCCATCGTCCTGGCGGTGAGGCGGACCAGGTAGTCCGCGGGCAGCTTCCGGCGGGCGGGCAGCAGGCCCTGCTCCTTTTTCTCCAGGATCAGCTGATATTGCTCATAGGCCCGGGCCACGCAGTCCTGCCAGGAGAGATACAGTTCTTCCATGGCCCGCTCCCCCACCTGCCGGAGATGCCCCAGGTCCCCGGAGACCTTTTCCAGCAGCGCCGCCAGAGCCTCCGGCGATTCCGGGATGGTGAAGCCGTTGACGCCGTCCGTGACGCCCTCCGCGGCGCAGGAGCCCTCGATCAGCACGCTGCTGAGGCCGCAGGCTGCCGCCTCCCGGACCACCAGGCCGTTGGTATCGAAGGTGGAGGGGAACAGGAACAGGTCCGCCCGGGTGTTCCAGGCCCGCAGCTCGTCCCGGTCATAGATAGGCCCGGTAAAAAAGCACCTGTCCGGCCCGCCGGCGGAGCCCATAAGGCCAAGGGTCCGCGCCTTCTCCTCCAGCAGTTCCTTATCCGGCCCCTTGCCCACGAACACCATGCGGAAATCCCCGCCCCGGTCCAGGAGGAGCTTCAGCGCGTCCAGGATCATGGGCAGGCCCTTATAGGTCATCATGCGGCCCACGAACAGGAATACGGGCACGTTTTCCGGCAGATCATAGGCGGCCGTGACCTGGCGCACCTTCTCCGGCTCCACCCGCCCTTTCTGAAAATCCACGCCGTTTGCCATCACCCGGTAGTCCCCCCGGTAGCCCAGGGCTTTCAGGCTTTCCCCCGCTCCCCGGCTGACGGTCCAGACTTCGTCGCAGGCTTCGATGTTGGATACCATGACGCTGATGGCCTCTTTGGCGGCCAGGCGGGCATGGACGACCCGTTTGATGTCGATGTCGTACTTGGTGTGATAGGTGAAGACCACCGGCGATGCGGTCTTTTCCCGGAGGAGCCGGGCGATGACGGTGGCCGAGGCGGGACAGTGGGAATGGATGATGTCCGGCCGGAAGGCGGCCAGGGCTTCCAGCGCCTCCGCCGCGAAGGGATTGCCCGCCCGGTAGCCGCCGGCAGCGCCGGTCATGTCGAAGCTGGGATAGGCCACCACCGGGTAGGGATACTTCTCATAATCCCCGTCGGGATAGCGGGGCGTGCCCACGATCACGCCCGCAGCGTGATCCCGGGTCAGATGTTCCGCATAGTTCATCACCACATTGGCAACGCCGTCGATCACCGGCGGAAAGGAATCATTGAGCAAGCAGATATTCATGCTGCGCCTCCCTGGAATTCTGGTCCTTCCCGGACCCTCCGTACAATAGCACAACTTGCAGAATCTGGCAATCATCCCGGCCCGCCGGTTTTGCGAAAAAATGCCGGGAGGCGCATTGTGCGCCCGGGCGTCCTATGGTACAATCGGCATAGAGAATACTCTTATGGGGAGGAAGAAACCATGTTCACCGAGGAAATGATCGCCCCCTGCGGGCTGGATTGCAGTCTTTGCATGTTCGCCCACGCCAAGGAGAAGCCCTGCCGCGGCTGCAACGCGGACGACGACTCCAAGCCTGTCTTCTGCGCCAGCTGGTGCAAGATCATCCCCTGCGAGAAGCGCGTGAAGAACGGCTATAAATTCTGCGACGAATGTCCCGACTATCCCTGCGAGGACATGATGGAACGGGAAACGCGGTACACCACGGCCTATCCCCTGAAGGAGTCCCCCATGCAGAACCTGCGGGACATCCGGGCGCTGGGCTTGGAGGCTTTTCTGGAGCAGGAGCGGAAAAAGTGGTCCTGCGAAAAATGCGGCGGCCCGATCTGCGTGCACAACGCCCTTTGCAGGGACTGCGGGCATAAGCACACCCCTGCCGGGGCGGAAGGCTGAAGCGGAAACGGCGGAAGGGAAAGAGCATGGACAAGAACACGCCATTGTACGACACTTCTCTCCCCGTGGAGGAGCGGGCCAGATGGCTCGTTTCCCAGCTGACCCTGGAAGAAAAGTTCGGCTGCTTCTCCGTGGGGATCCGGATCCCGCGGCTGGGGATCGCGGCCTCCACCTGCGGCGGTGAAGGCGCCCACGGCGTCCAAGCCAGAGCCGGGCAGGGGGAAGCCTTTCCTCCCACCCCCACCACCTCCTTCACCCAGCCCATCGGCATGGCCGCCACCTTTGACCGGGAGCTGATCCGCCGGGCCGGAGACGTGACCGGCAGGGAATCCCGCGCTTTTCACAATGCCGTCAGCAAGGGCGGGCACAGCCGCCTGGGGCCCACCATCGACCTCTGCCGCGATCCCCGCTGGGGCCGGAACGAGGAGGGCTACGGCGAGGACCCCTATCTCACCGGCAAGATGGCCTCCGCCTATGTCCTGGGCATGCAGGACGAGCACAATTACGACGGCTCTCCCCTGGCCCCCGGAGGGCGGGGCGACCGGGTGCGGACCGCCGCGGTCCTGAAGCACTTTTATGCCAACAACCAGGAATGGCGGCGCTGCTACGACAACTTCGACATCAGCGACAAGGTCAAATACGACTATGAGCTGGAGCCCTACCGCTACTGCGCCCAGGAGGGGCACGCGGAGGGGGTCATGACCTCCTACAACGAGATCAACCACATCCCCGCCATGCTGAACCACGAGGTACAGGACATCCTCAAGGACCGCTGGGGCATCCGCTACGCCATGACGGACGGGGGCGATTTTCTCCAGACCGTGGACTTCCATCACTATTACGAGACTCATGCCGAGACCCTGGCGGAAGCGGTCAAGGCCGGGGTGGACGCCATGCTGGACAACCCCTTCGCGGTCACGGAGGCGGCCCGGGAAGCCTATGAACGCGGCCTCATCACGGAGGAAGAGATGGACAAGTCCATCCTCTGCACGGTGACGCAGCTGCTGCGCCAGGGCGTCTTCGACCCGGAGGATCCCTACGGGGACCTGGACATGGCGGACGTGGGCACGGATGAAGCCAAGTGCGTTTCAAAGCTCATGAGCGAGGAATCCGTCGTCCTGCTGAAGAACGAAAACGGCTTCCTCCCCTTCCGGAAGGAGGACGACATCGCCCTGATCGGCCACATCGGGGACCGGTGGTACATGGACTGGTACGGCGGGAAGCCCACCTATGCCGTGACTCTGAAAGCCGGGCTGGAAAAGAGGCTGCGCCGCCCGATCCCCTATGACAGCGGCCTCAGCCTGGTGCGCTTCCGCTATGGGGACAAGTACCTGGGTGCCGACAGAAGCCCCGGAAGCCCTGAGCCCGCCGAGCTCGTTCTTGTGGATAAGGTGGAGGACGCCGTTACCTTCGAGCAGACAAACTGGGGCTGCGGCTCCAATTTCCTCTATGCCCCCGCATACCGGAAATACCTGACCGTGGCGGAGGACGGAAAGATCAGCCTGGGCTCCGACGACCCCTTTGCCTGGTATGTCTGTGACAGCTTCACCATCGGCACGGCGGACGCCCGGCGCACGCCGGAGCCCCGGAACGCCAACAGCGTGGAGCTCACGGAATACTGGAACGGCGAGGAAGGCGGCGTCAAGCTCTACTGCTTCGGCAGCCGGAGCGTTTATCTGGAGGACGGAAGGCTGAAAACGGATCCGCTGGTGCGCCTCCGGGCCGAGAGCGGCACCAAGGAGGGCGCCAACAGCGCGGAAGCCTGGGCCGGTTCCGAAAAGGACGCGACCATCCTCACCGCAGAGACGGTCTCTGACGGCATCGAGCGGGCGAAAGCGCTGGCGAAGAGCGCAAAAAAGGTGATCGTGGCGGTGGGCTGCAATCCCGTGGTGAACGCCAAAGAGGAGATCGACCGCAGCACCATCGAAATGATCCCCATGCAGGAAAAGCTGGTGGAGGCCGTGTATGAAGCCAATCCCCATGTGGCCGTGGTGCTGATCGCCAACTACCCTTACGCCATCAACTGGATGCAGGAGCATGTGCCCGCCATTCTCATGAGCGCCACCGGTTCCCAGGACCTGGGCAACGGCCTGGCCTCGGCCATCTTCGGGGAGGCGAATCCGGCGGGGCGGCTCCCCATGACCTGGTATCGGAGCGATAATGACCTTCCTCCCCTGGAGGACTATGATCTGATCCGCCATCCCAGGACCTACCGGTATTTCGGCAAGCCGGTGCTTTACCCCTTCGGCTATGGACTGTCCTACACCAGCTTCGCTTACAGCGGCCTGAAGGCGGAAAAGCAGCCCGGCGGCTCCCTCATGGTGCGCGTGAAGGTGGAGAATACCGGCGGCGTGAAGGGCGACGAGGTGGCGCAGCTGTATATAAAGCGCCTCTCCCCCTCCGAAACGGTGCACCCCCTCCGCAGGCTCATCGGCTTTGCGCGGCTCCATGACCTGGCCCCGGGAGAGGAGCGGGAAGCCTGCTTCGCCGTGGAAGCCGGCGACCTGGAGATCTACATGGAGAAGGCGGGCCGGAAGCTCATAGAACCCGGCAGATACCTGCTCTACGCCGGCGGCTCCTGCCTGGATGAGCGGGTCTGCGCCGAAATAGAACTGTAAAACTGCTGAAAAGGAGCGCAGAGATGGGACTGTTCGATTTTTTAAAATCCAAAAAGAAGAAAGAGGAAGCCCCTGCCGAAGCGGAAGTGCTTCCCCTGGACAGCAGCGAGCTTGCCGGGATCGAGCCGCCCGAGACCCGGTATACCCAGGAATATCAGGATTTCCTCGCATCCCGGGAGGCTGCCGGAGACGGTATCGAGCTGCCCGGAACAAGGGTGCGGGACACAGAACAGGAGGTTATGGAAATGAAAACTTTGGTCGCCTATTTCTCCGCCGGGGGCGTGACCGCCGCCGTTGCCAAGCGCCTTGCCGACGCATTAGGCGCAGCCCTGTATGAGATCAAGCCCGAGACTGCCTACACCACGGAGGACCTGGACTGGCGGAACCAGGAATCCCGTTCCAGCGTGGAGATGAAGGACAAGGACTGCCGCCCGCCTCTAATGGACACCGACGCGCCCGTGGCGGAGGCCGATCTCATTTTCCTGGGCTATCCCGTCTGGTGGTATCGGGAGCCCTCCATCATCGACAGCTTCCTGGACGCTTACGACTTCAAAGGCAAGAAGATCGTCCTCTTCGCCACCTCCGGCACCAGCGGCATCGGTGAGGAAGCCCCCCAGCGCATCGCCCGCCTCAGCGGCGCGGAAGTGCTGCCGGGCAAGCGTTTCCCCGCGGACGTCTCCGCCGAGGAACTGAAGGCCTGGGCGGAAACCTGCTGAGGACCTTTTCCGGATCGCGCACCAAACGGCGGCGCCGTACCTTCGCAAGAAGGCGGCGCCGCCGTGTTTTTGTTTCTTATCGTCCGGTTAGCTTCGCCACGAAGGAACGCTGCACCTTCATGGCCCCCGTGGGGCAGAATTCCTGGCAGCAGAAGCAGCGGATGCATTTCTTTCTCTCGATCATCGCCCTGCCGTCCCGGATCCGGATGGCGGAGGCGGGGCAATCCCGGGCGCACTTGCCGCAGCCGATACATTCCCGGCTCACCGCCGGGCGGGAGCGGAAGATCACATACATGCCCTGCTTCATCAGCTTGCGCAGGCCCCGGTCGTCCTCCGAACGGGCAAACCAGGAGGCCGTGGCCCCGGAGCGCCGAAAGTCCTTCAGGGCATAGGGGGCGGCCATCGCCCCGATCTCCGGCTCCTCCGCTTTCAGGAGGCCGCGCTGTTTCGCCGCTTCCAGATAGGGAATCTCCCGCTCCCGGATCCCCAGCAGGGCGGCGCACAGCCGGTCCAGCCGGTAGGGGTCCCGGCAGGCCAGCACAAGTCCGAAGGGCCGGGGCGTGCCCATGGTGGGGCCGTTGCCCTCCATGATCTCCACCGCGTCGCAGAGGCAAAGGCGGGGCTTCACATATTCGTTCAGGTCCACCAGCATGTCCGCGAAGGCCATGGGGTCCTCATGGCGGAAGTGATACTCGCTCTTGTGGGTGCCGGGAATGACGCCGTAAAGGTTCTTCACCGCCGCGGTCATGCCCATCATGCCGTGGGACTTGAGCTTGGAGAAATTGATGACCGCGTCGCAGGAACGCAGCCAGTCCACATAGGCAATTCGCCGGAGGGTCTTTCCATCCGGGAACTCCACCTCGCTGTAACCGAAATCCTCGTTGAGCTTGCCCCCCGCCTCCCGGCAGAGCCCAAGGCCGGTCGTGTCATACAGGCGGTGCATCAGCGGCGCCACGAAGGGTCCGCCGGGGCTGTCCCCCAGCACCACCTCCGCCCCCCGCGCTCTGAGCATCCTCGTCAGCTCCGCGGCCAGAACGGGATGGGTCGTGGCGGCTTCTTCCGGCTTTTTGGCCGCGCAGAGGTTGAGCTTTACGCCGATGCGCATGCCGCTCTTCACCCAGTCCAGGCCGCCGGAATCCTCGATCACGGTCTCCAGGGCGCGGCGGACGTTTTCCGGCGCATAGTCGCGGCAGGGCGCCAGGGCAGGCAGGGCGTCCGCGCTGTCCGAAACTGCCTGTCGTACCTTTTCCTCACCCATGTCGGAGTCCTTTTTCACCATGATGACTTCTTCTCACTCCCGGGCCCCTCACCCGTTCAAAAAGGCCGCCAGCCCTTTCACCGCGGCGATGGCTGCGGCGTCCTCCCCGGCGGGGACGGTATTCGTGGCGTGGCTGCAAACGAGGGGGTAGATCTCCGCCGCGTTCAGCTGCCGCAGCAGGATCTTCGCCGTGGTATAGGGCCGCTTGGGATCGCCGTCCCCGCCGCCCGCCAGCAATACGCCGCCCTTTTTGGGCTTGATCCCCGGGTCCTCCTTCCGGAAAAAGCGGGCGGAATAGTAGAGCTGGAAGCGGCTTGCCACATCCAGCAGCTTTCCGGTCAGCTCCGAATAGTAGATGGGGGAAGCGATCACGACGTTGTCACATTCCTCAATATAGGCGTAGACTTCCTGCATATCGTCCGGGAGGACGCATTTCTTCTCCCTGCGGCAGCTGCGGCAGTCGATGCAGGGGGAAATGTCCGCCCGGTAGCAGTCCACCACCCGATACTGACCCGCAAGGTCCTCCGTCAGGGCGCGGATCAGGGCGGCGGTGTCCCCCTTTTTCCGGGGAGACCCGTTGAAGATCAGCGTTTTTTTGACGGGAACACCATCCATAAAGCCTCTCCTTTGGAGTTATCCGACCAGATAGCCGTCCTCACCGAAGGTATAGTCCACACCGTCGATCTCCCGGGTCTCCCCGGCGAGATAGCTGCCGTCGGCGCAGCGATAGCGCCAGCCCACGTCGTCCTTCCGCCAGCCCTCCGGGGTGATGCCCCGGCTGCGGTAGGGCGGAGCAAGGCTGTTCAGGGTCTCCATATCCTGAAAATGCCACCATTCGCTGAACAGGGTGCCGAAACCCGCCGCGCGCATATAGCGGGAGAGCATGTCGGCATTGGCGTCGTTCGCGGCGGTGGAAGCATGCCAGCTCAGGTCGTGGATGTCGCTCTGCATCTGCAGCTCCGTGCCGTCCTCGATGCGCACCAGGGCCACGTCCACGGCGATGCCCCGGTTGTGCTTGGAGATGCCCGCCGCCAGGAAGTCCCAAAGGCTGTACCGGTCCCCGGTCATGAGTTCCCGGTAAGTCAGGGCCCCCTCTTCCTCCGACACGGGCTCGTCCATGATCTCCAATGCCAGGTCGTAGACGCTCCGGGTGGCCTCATGGGGCCGGAAGGAATCGTAGATGCGGAGCCGGTAGCCGTCCTCCGCAAGGGCCAGGGCAGCGGCGATGAGCTTCTGCGCCGTGGGATACAGCAGCGGGGCCAGATAACCGCCCCCGGGCAGGGCCACCGCCTCATAGCCGGTGATGACCTTCCCCGTCATGCTCTCGATGGGTACGCCGTGGACCGTATAAATGGAAGCGACGCTGTTGGTGATGCGGTATTCACAGAGACCGCCGATGTAGTCCGGCAGATCGACCATGCACTTATTGGCGTCCACATAGCCGCAGAGGGCCGGAGTGCCGATCTTCAGGAATCCTTTCTCCTCCCCCAGGACGCAGGCGGCCCGCTCCAGAGGCAGGGTGCCGATCTTCTCCCGCCCTTCCGGGTCTGCGAAGATATCCAGCTCCTCCAGGCCCCAGGCGGCGGCGTAAGCCAAGGCAGCGCCGGTGGACACGGAGGCTTCCTCCGGCTCGACGGCGCAGGGACCCGAGGGCTGCACCTGCCCGCCCCGGGCTTCCACCCGATAAACTGAGCTGCTAAAGGGCGGCAGATGGCCGGTGTGATAGACCCGCTCTTCCCCCGCCGGTATCTCCGCCAGGGTCGTCCAGGAACCGTCCTCCTCCTGCCGGAGGACGGCATAGCTTTCCCCCTTGGTCTCCTCCCAGCTCAGGAGGAAGGAGCTGTCGTCCTCCCTCTCCCAGCGGAGGTCCAGGGCCACCCCCAGCAGGTCCTCCCGCACCACGGACACGGTCTCCGAGCTGACGCCGGGGTAGCGAAGCCCCGGCTTTTCCCGGAAGGCTTCCAGCCAGAAGCGGAAGGTCTCCCCTCGTTCCGGCACGGGCAGGTCGCCGCCTTCCCCGAAGGCGACGGAGGCGCTCTCCCCCGTCAGGGTCCCCAGGAGCTGCGGCTCACCCCCATCGCGGGAAACATAGAAACGATAGCTGTTATCCGCCAGGCCGGTCCAGGAAAAGAACGCTCGCTGCTCATTTTCGTCCACCGAAACGGAAAGCCCTTCCGCCGCGGGGCAGGCCAGGAAGACGTGCACGGAGATGGGATCGCCGCAAAGGCGGGTCTCCTCATGGCCCAGCATCTCCCAGCTAGTGCGGGCATAGACCCGCAGTTTCAGAGGTTCCCTCTGGGGCAGTGTGGCCGGAAGGGTGCAGCCGGGCTCCGAGCACAGAGCGGAATAGAGCGGTTCCCCCGCCGGATCACCGGCGGGGCGGACTTCCACATAATAGCGGTCCTTCCCCTGCTCCCCCGGCCAGCGCAGGTCCGCGCCCCCGTCCTCCCGATGGGCCAGGGAAAGCTCCCGCTCAGCACCCATGGTCAGCTCGGCATCCCGGAAATCCCGCCGCTGTTTGAGGAACACGCCGCCCACCGCCAGCGCAGCGGCCAGCAGCAGAAGGAAGGCCCCCAAAAGCCATTTTGCCGTCTTGCTCATCTTTCCCGCTTACTTCGCGTAAGGCCAGAGGGTCGCTTCGATGTCATAGGAAAGCATATAGAAATGGTGATCTCCGTACTTTCCCTTGGACGCCATCTCCATCTCCGTGTCGAAGATATAGGGCACGCCGTCGAATTCGATCTCCACCCAGGCGTGGGGCCGGGGCGTCCAGTTCGTGGTGCCGGAGATGGCCTTTGCGTCGTAGCCCAGCTGCCGGGCCAGGAGGCACATCACCCCGGCATAGCAATAGCAGTTGCCCCGCCCGGTGCGGAGGATGGTGAGGGCTTCCTCCACCTCCCAGCCCGTGGCCCCGGGATCGTAGGCGTCGCTGCGGCGCAGATAGCTGTAACTGTCCACCACATAGTCATAGGCGGCCAGGAGCTTGTCCGCCGCGGTCATATCCTCCGTGATGATCCCGGCCAGGATGTCGCGGATAAAGGCGTCGGCTTCCTCGTCGGAAGTGGTATAGCGCCCGTCGGGGCCGAAATACAGGCTGCCCACCGTCTGGTCCCGTACAAGGAGGCCCGCTTCGTCGGCATAATAGAGGTCAGCCCCATAGCATATCGGCCCGGGCGCATAGCGGAAGGCGTCCTCGTCCGTCTCGACCCAGACTTCCGCCCCCGCCGAAAGGTCCGCCAGGTGGCCCACGCTGGCTTCCAGGATCTCATAATAAGCCCAGTGCGCCGGCTTCAGGTCCGTATAGGGGGGGATCACCATCTCCTGGGCCAGCTTATCCCGGTCGGCGCTGCGGCCCAGGGCCCGGTTGATGACGGCGGCGGCCTCTGCCCGGGTGATGCGGTCCGCAGGATGGAAGGTGCCGTCCTCATAGCCGTTGACCCAGCCCTTGGAGGTGGCCTTGGCGATGGCGCTGTACCAGGGGGCGGTCTCCGACAGGTCGGAATAGCTGCACTCCCCCTCCGGGAGATCGGGGAAAAGCGCCACCAGCATCATAACGAACTGGGCGCGGGTGAGCTGGGCATTGGGCTCCACATAGCCGCTTTCCGTGGGCACGATCACCCCCGCCGCGGCCAGGAGGCCCACGGCGTCGTAGAACCAGTCCGTTTCCTTCACATCCGCCAGGGACGCCCGCTCCGCAGGCCGCTCCTCCAGCAGATTATAGAGCATCTGGGCTTCCTCCGCCCGGGTGATATAGCCGTTGGGCTTGAAGCTGCCGTCCTCGTAGCCATGGAGATAGGCCAGGTGCCGCCCTCCCGAGGATTTCAGGCTGAGGCGCACTTCGCCCCTCTCCCCCGCCGCAAAGCCGGGCAGGGCCAAAATCATCGCCAGGATCAGTACCAGCGCGGCAGCGCGAATCCGTTTACTCCACATAGGTCACAGTCTCCGTTCCGTTCTCCCGATAAGTGTAGACGATAAAGCCGTCATAATAGAGGTTCCCGTCGTCCCCCTCCCCCAGGCAGCTGGGGGCATAGTCCGAATATTCGGGCTCGCCGATGGCGGCGTACAGCTCCTCCACGTCCCGGTCGATATATCCCTCCGCGATGGCCTTTTTCTCCTCGGCGCTCATGGCAGGCGCTTCCGTGGGGGCCGGGGTGGGCTCGGGCGTGGGCTCGGGAGTGGGCTCCGGCGTCGGTTCCGGGGTGGGTTCCGGCGTGGCCTCCGCCGTCGGTTCCGGGGTGGGCTCCGGCGTCGCCGGGGCC
>JAEEGK010019856.1_pt1 | contig 14359 bp, 2 predicted proteins | sample 8958771 | NCBI WGS metagenome assembly JAEEGK01 (sample SAMN16246547, study PRJNA631951) | gut metagenome | biome: gut microbiome; feature: rumen; material: SC-attached | host: Bos | place: Iran: Karaj | collected 2018-10
CTTTTGATGTTGCTATTCATCAATTAGAAAAAATTGAAGATGAACAATATAAAGATTCTACTACTATTTTACAATTACTTAAAGAAAATATTGATATGTGGAAAGCTGATTTACAAGAACAAGAAGAAGATGGTGAAGATGGGAGAGATGATTAAAAGATTTTATTAGTTTTTTATTTTAAATTTTAAAATGTTAAATGTTATTAAAAAAATCGTTTTAGAAATTAATATTTAAAATAATAATTTAAATATATATTTATTTTTTTTATAAATAAAGTAATAAAAAAGAAATTATAAACTATATTTATATTATTATTATTACAAGAAAAACTAATAAAATTTTACATTTCTAATATTCCTAATAGCATTTAAAAATTCAATAGAAGGATTAGGAACCCATTGTTTAACATTTAAAAATCCAGAATCTTGTAAAAAACAAGAATGAGTTCCATGAGATGTAGTAAGTAAAACAACATAATTATTTTGTTGAATAGAATCATAAGGAATAGAATATTTAACTGTAACTTGATCATCTAATGAATTAATACATAATAAAGGAACATTAATATTTTTAATAAATTTAGCACAACCAACATTTCTATAATAATCACTTGCATTATCAAAACCAAAAATTTTTGCAGTATATTCAGTATCAAAAACATATAAAGAATTAGTATTTTGAATTAAATCACAATTTAAATTTAATTTAATATCTTTTTCTAAAGATTTTCTTGTTTTAATAAAAACTTCTTGACAGAACATTAATAACATTCTATCATATAATTTATCTTTTCCAATTCTACTTGTTATTATCATTTCATATGGATTTGAAATTGAAACTGCACCTGAAATTTTTTTATTTAAATAATTATATTCTCCTAAATATCTTACAATTTGATTTGCTCCATATGAAAAACCAACTGCAAAAATTTGTCTTTCATTATTAAATTTTTTATTTATTTCATCAATTGTTAAATCTAAGTCATCCATTAGAAATAAATATTTCTTTTCTGGTAATTTTACATTTTCATTTAATAATCTCATTTGATATATACATACATTAAACCCTTCTTTAATTGCTTTATCCGCTAAATTAATTACATATGCATCATTTATACTTCCTGTTAATCCAGGAAGAATTATTAATATTGGTCCGTTTGTGTTATTTATTTCATCATATGAAATCCAATCTATTGATATTCCATTTGATGAAATATTTTCTCTGTTTATTATTATTTTGTTATTTATTTTTACTTTTGAACGTGATAAATTTATTAATTGAAGAGGATTGATTGAAAATAAAAATGGTGGAGTATAATTTAATGAGGTTATTGATGGACATTTTTTTAATATGGATTTTATCAATTCATCATTCTTATTATAATATAAATAAGAAAATGATGTGAAATGAATTATTATACAAAAAATAATATATCCAAATATTAATTGAATAATTGAAAAATAACCTAAAATGAGTAATAATATTATTATTAAGAAAATGTAATATTGTTTTATTAATAGGATTAGTAAATTATTTTGATCCATTATTTATTTAAATAACAATATAAATTATATTAAATTCTATAAATAAAAAATATTAGTTATAAGAATAAATGGAATAATTTAGTATAAATAAATTATTTGCTTTTAAAAAAAATCACTTTAAAGAAAGTATATCTATTATTTTTCCTATAATAATATTTGCTTATTCTCATTTATATAGTTTCATTTTTATGTGACTAATTAAATCAAAATATAATTTCTTAATAAAAAATGTTTTAATAAGAAATTATAATATTATTTTATTATAGGATAATATAATTAAAAACAAAAAAGTATTTTAAAAAAATAAAACATTAGATGAGAATTTTCTAAATAAAAATATATCTAAATTTTTAATTAAGATAATATTTTATTTCATAAATTAAAGGAAAAAAATTTAATATAATCATAAATATATTTATTCTTAAATTGGTAAACTTAATTAATTAATTAAATATGAAAAAATGTGATTCATCTTTTCTTTATTTTAATTTTATATTAATTTTTTTAAATTATCTTATCAAATATGTTGGTTGTCAGACTACTCTTATTTATCCTGAAATTTATAAAAATGATGATTTATTTTTTTTTAATATTGATAATGAAGAAAGGATATATTTCGTTGCTGCTAAATATTTTACAAATAATACTATAAATACCTATATAAAAAAACAAGGCTTTAATTTAAAAAAAGATACTTCAGTACAGTTTCCACCTTATAAGGAAAATAATGGTTTTTGGAATTCCATTAAAGAAAAATCTGATTATGAAGAAATATATTCAAATGGTATAAAAACAAACTCTTTAAATTATAAATTACCTGTATCAAATTTAAAAAACAAAAATTATATTTTATATCATAGATTTTATGTAAATATTCTTAATTCTGGTTATTCTATAATTATTTCTTTTCAAACATCTTCTTGTTCTTTGACAAATTCTGCGGGTCCTTTACTTATAAGTATTAAAATTCAATTAAAAAATAATAATAAATATGATGTAAGTGTCAACAATTGTAAAATTGATGATGTAGAATCAATTGAAAAGATTACAATAAGTAGTACTGATTATTTTAATATTGCAATGCATTGGACTTTTTTATTTATACCAGAATTAAATGATAATACTCCAGGTATATATACATATAACGGAGAAGATATATGCAATATTGATACAAATCCTTGTGTTGAAGGATATATGTGTAAGGGAGGAAGTTGTGTTAAATGTGATTATTCTTGTTTTTCATGTAGTTCTCCTAATTCAAATACTGATTGTGGTAATGAATGTAGTGTAATAGGAACTACTGCAACATCTATAACTGGGAAATGTGATATTGGTTATGTTGATTTATCAAAATTTGATAATATTATAATTAAAAATGTTGGACCACCAAGAACAAATAGAATGACTTATGCATTTTGGTTTTTTGCTCAAAAAGATTCAGATTCAGAAAATGAAGAAAAAAGCATTTCTACTCAATTTCTTACATTAAAATTTAAGGATAAAATAAGATGTGAAATAAATGATGAAAATATTGAAAATGAAGAAATAGCAGAAGAAACAATGGAAGATGAAATGTATAATAAATGGGTTTATATTAAATGTGGTTATTCAAAAGATCATGATATGAAAACTAAAATATTTTTGCAAATTTATTATGAAGGGGAAATAAAAAAAAATATTATTAAAAATGTAAACGATGATAATGTTGATTTTAATCATTTAAAATATTTTTTTAGAGAAAATGAATTAGTGACTTTAAATTTTGATGGTTTTTCACTTTTTAAATATTTTTATATGAAAAGTTTCTATATATTCAAAGAATATTTACCAGAACCTTATTATAATAATAAATATTTTCAATTAGAAAAATTTGTTGAACCAAATACATATGGTGAAATAATATTTGCATTACCACTTGATTTACTTGAAAGAAAAACAGATTATTATTCAGTAAAATATTATTCTTATGATACTTCAATTACAACATATGATTTGAAATTATATCTTAAAAAAGATTCTAATTTTAAACCTCCAAGAAATTTCCAAAGATTAAATTTATTAACAGAACCAAATACAAAATTCTCAAGTCCTGATTTAAATGAAATATTATCTATTCCATTATCACCAAATGATTATTATAAAAATATAGATGAGAAGCCTTTTTCATGTAGTGAAAACTCATTTTTAAATTATGATACAAGTTTAGGGTCTTCATGTAAAGATAAATGTCCAGACAATTGGTCTATGGTTCATGGTATTCATAATAATAAAGGAATTTGTAATTATAAATGCGATAGTAACTTAATTTCAAATTGTTTAGACCTACAAAATGAATTATTATCTTTGAAAGAAAATTTCAATTGTAAAGACGATTATTATAATTTATTTTATAGATGTGAAAAAAATGATAAAGATAACTATTTTTATTATAATTTTTATTATAAACCTGGAAATATAATTTTAGATTTATCATCATATAATTTAAATTCTTATTTTGTTGAATTTTGGATTTTTTTAGACAATAAATATACTCAACCAGAAGGAATAGAAAAACATTATTTATTTTTTTTAAATTCAATACAGATATATAAAAAAGGAGCAATATATTATTTTAATAATTTGGAAGGTGTAGATTTTGAAGAACAATGGAATCATGTAATAATTAATGTTATATATGATCCAAATCAAAGTCAATTAAACAAAACTCAAATTTATCTTATTTTAAACAACGAAGTTCTGTTTAATAATAATTATTTTGAAAATAAGATTCCTCTTAAAAAAATTTATTTTTGTTATCATGAAGCAGGTACTTGTGATGGAAATGATGTACAATGGGGAAGTGCATATTATAAAAACTTACGTGTTTGGGATGGAAATAAAGCACAACCATCAATTATTGAAAGATACGATGATTTTTTTTTAAATTTTAATAAAATTTCATCTTTACTTTTATATTTACCTTTAACAAAAGAAAAAATAGCAGATAATAGATTAACTGATTTTTTTAATCCTAATAATTATTATGATGTAAGATTTTCTTATAATAAATGGAATTTTCCTCAATATAATTATGGTACAGTTAAACCTGGAGATTGTAATGATAATGTTGTTTCTAATTGTGAATTTTGCTTTAAAAATGAAACTGGAAAATGTTATGAATGTAAATGTAAAGTTGATTATTTTCTGTCTAATGGTAAATGTTTTCATGTAAGCACCAAAAAAAAATTTTTTAGACTTCCATCTGGAAATTTACCACAAATTGATATTATGATTCCAAGTGAGTATCAACCTAATAATGCTTATACTATTAATTTTTGGATTAAATTTTTTGGATTTTTTTCTTCTATTGAAGGAAGTATTATTAATTTAAGTAATAATTTAAAAATTATTTTTAATCCAATTGAAGGGTCTGATTCATATGGTTTAAATTTAGTATTTTATACAGGTGGTAATCCTATAATCCTTTCCAATTATTATTATTTTAGAAATTATATAGGAAAATGGACATTTATAAGTGTTTCACATTATAATACAAATGATGAAGAATATTATCCTTCAATGACACGATTTGAGATAATGGATAATTATTCTCCTTTTATATCACAAACTGCATATAATTTAAGTTTAACACCAATAACATTTAACAATGATACTTATGCTTTATATTATTCTCTTAAAATATATTCAACATTTATGGTAGGTTCATATTATTATGAAATACAGGATCCACCAATCATATCACTCTATAAACAATATTTAAATGATGAAAATAATTGTGGTACTCTTTATGATTGTGAAAATGATATTGCTCCATCAAAAACTCAAATACATTCTCAGTGTGACTCTTCATGTGATAATAAATGTTTTAGTAATGATAAATGTGCTTGTACTCATGAAAATGAAGGAAAAAATTTATTTTTTGGTAATTCTTCTCAGTTTTATTGTACTAAATCAAAATTTATGAATTTTGCTGGTGTTAATAATAAATTAGTCGAAAATGTTAAAACTGCTGTTGATACATATGCTTTTACAATGAATTTTTGGGTTTATGTAAATAATTATGTTAATAAAAAATTTGGAGGTTTTGAAGTTGAATGGATAGGACATGGAACAATTAAAGTAATAAAAGATAATAATGAACAATATTATTTTCTTTGTGAATCTAATGTAAACGTTAATTTAAATTTAACATTTTTTGTAGGTGAATGGAATTTCCTTCATTGTTCAATTGATTATCCCAATTCATATTTTTATATAAATACATTTTCAAATAGTCTTTCAAGTGTTTTTCCAACAACTTCACCTTTAGAAGGATTACTTCAATCGATAACACAATTTAGAATAAATGATTTATCAATTTATCAAAATTGGGGGGTTTTATTTTTTCAATATATAAGATTATGGAATCAAACAATTCCTTCTGGATCATTTATTTCAAAAATTAAAATAACAACTTATTGTAAATTTTCTGGGTTAATACATGAATGGAATTGTATATTAAATGGAGGGGAGTGTAAAGATAATTTGAATCCATCTAACAATAATTTAAAAATAGTACGGGATGATAATAATATAATAAGGAGTAATTATATTCCAGAAGATTCTTATTATGAATTAGATTTTTGTGATGAGAAGGGAAATTATTATGATATTAAAACAGGTAATTGTGTTCAATTTATATCATTATCAAACATTCCAAATGATATTAAAATTAGTAAAATCCCACCAAGTTATAATCATAATTATGGAATATCATTTTGGACTCTTTTAGAGTCACCTCAAAAAATAACTTCTGAAAATGATAATAAAGGAATTTTAATTGATTGGTCATATCACATGCAAATTGGATTAATTTATGAATCAACCGATTTAAAAGGTTATTGTTTTCCTCAAAATTATCCTAAATATTCTGATATATTAAGTGATAATATTCAATATAGTATTAAAGAAAATAATATTCTTAATTCAATTAGTGCATCATTACAGTATATTGCAGGAAATTGGTTATGGATACAATGTTCTCTTTCTTATTTTAATAGAAAATTTTATTTAAATGAATTGGAAAAAGACTTAATTAGTGAATATGTATATTCTGACATTCAAAATGATGAACCTTTAGGTTGGTTTTTTGGAAATATTGATACAAATACTAAATCAACTTTAACAATTCATATGCCAGATGGGGTAAATTCTAAAATTTATTTCAGAACATTGTATTTATTTAATGATTTTATTCCAAATAATTTTAATTATAAATATATGGATTTGAGTTCAATTCTTGATTCTAATTATATTCCTCTTAGTTTGGCAATAAATTTTGCAAATTATGAAATTAGTGGTAATCAATTAACATTAACTTATTATCCATATAATAATAAAAAAAGAGGGAATGAGAATAAAGTTCTTACAATTAACCCGAATGATTTACAATTATCAGCAAATTTTGTTTTTTTACCTCTTTGTAATGCTGAAAATACAGAAAAATATAATTCAAGAACAAATTTATGTGAAAGAATAAATGATTGTGATTTAGTTAGTTTAAATGCATTATTTTGTATGGAAGAAAATACTCCATTAGCATGTAAAGAGAATTATTTTTTAAATATTTATTCAGATGGTTCAACAGTATGTAAGAATAGTTGTGAAGAAAATTTAAGAACTCCAGGGTCTCCAATTAATATGGGAATATGTAATGCTGATTGTTTAAGTAGTGATGAATTATATAATTGTCCTCATAATTTAAATGATTTACAAAATTATGAAAGTAATTTTGAATGTGTCAATAATTATTATAGAGTTGATTATCATTGTTATAAAACTCAAATTAGTGAATCTATAGAAAATAAAGGAGCATTATTTTATAGTAGATGTAATTATCCTTTTAATTTTCATTATGATTTTACTAGTTTTCTCAATAAAATAACAAATGGATATATTATTGAAATTTGGTTTATGATTGATAATTTTATTTGTCCATGGGATGATGATACTTTATATATTTTTTATGCTAATCCACATTCTATTTATAGAAATAAAACTAGTGGTGAAATTAAGTATTATTATAAACATGAAAGTGCCAGCGAAAATGAATTGAATTTGATTCATAATTATGAATGGAATAAAATTGTGATTTTTACTGATATAAATAACAAAAAAATAACAGTATATCAAAATTTTGATCTTCATTCTTCAAATATTATAGAAATCTCTTTCACTAGTACTTTATCAAAAAATTTAATATTAGTGTTTTGTTCAGTAAATGGAAGTAATGATATATCAAAATGTAGATATTCAATTAAATTTGGAAGTGTATATTATAATAATTTCCGTATATGGGATATAAATTTAGCAACAATAGAAACAATACAAGCTTTTAATAGAGAAACATATACTAATATTCCAGATAATTTATTATTAAATTATCCATTAACATTAGAATATATTGATAATAATATATTAATAGATACAATAGGAAAATATAATCAAGATATAAATATAAATAATATATTAAAATCTATTACTTTTTATAATAATGAAATATATCACAAAGATAAAATAATAATATATAATTATTCTATTAAATTTGATTGGGGAAAATCAAATTCTGGAAAATTTGTAAAAGGAATTAGTGAAACAGGTGTAATAGATGAAGGTTTATGTGATTCAAATTGTGTGAGATGTTATATTGAAAGTGATATTTCTAGATGTTATGAATGTAAATCTGAATATATATTATATGGTCAAAAATGTGTAAAAATAGAATATTATTATTTAAAAACACCATCAACATCATCTGGTGAATATAGTTTTATAACATCAACATCATCATCTGATATATCAAGATTAACTTCTTTCACTTTAACATTCTGGATTAAATTTTATGGTGTATTAAAGGATATAAATACACAAAATCCAAAAATAATTACATTAAGTCCAACTACTTATCTTGCATTTAAAAGAGAAGATAAATCATTAATATTATTACAAAATAGTAAAATTGCTTTTAAAGATTCAAAATTTTCAGAATATTTTGCTAAATGGATTCCTATTCAAATTGCTAATTATATTTCATCAGCAACTTATGATATTTATCCACATATGTTTACTTTAATTGTTAATAATATTGATATTCCATTTCAAACTGATTATTCAATTCCTGATTCAGGAATTGCTTTTTCACAAATTAATATTGGAAGTGAAATTATTGCATTATTTAATGATATTAGAATATATTCTAAATTTGTACAAGGTTCATATGGTAAAATAATGTCAAAGAATGAAAATAATGGTCAAGATTCTGATTTATTTATGAACTTTCCATTATCATCCATAAGAGAAGAAGAATGTGTTACAAATGAACAACTATCATCATCAATTGATATTATTTGTGCAAAAGATTATAGTCCTTATTTTGAAATTACTGATTGTAATAGTGATGATAATTCATTTATTAAAGTCACATATGATGAAATTAATGGTGATTATGTTTCATCTTGTAATAATTGTGAAGATTATTGTACAGAATTTTGTTATGATGAAGGAAATGAAAAATGTACTTGTGATATTACAAGAGGTGTTTATTGGTTAAGAAGAAATACAGATTCTCAAACATTTTGTGAAAAAATACCTTATATTGATTTTTCAAATGTTAAACCTATTACTATTTATAATATACCATTTACTGAAACATATGAATATACTTTGGAATTTTGGGTCTTTATTTATAGTTATAATTTAGTTACTAATAATTTTAAGAAAATTACTTTTGAATGGAATTATCATAATAAAATAATAATATATAATGATGGTATATTAAAAATTCAATGTATGCCAATATATGATAGTACAAATACAAGAAGTGATATATATCCTGATTCTTCAACTCAATCTCTTTCTTTTTATAAATGGCAATATGTAAAATGTGGTACTGATTTATTAAAATCAAAATATTTCTTAATGGGAACTCAAGTTGATTTAAAAACAAAAAAAGAAAATTTCCCAAACCATGAATCAATAAAATCTAATAGAGCATTAGAAATATATAAATTTTTCAAAATATATCGAAGTGATAATTCATATACAAACTTTGGTTATATATTTATTAGAGAAATTAAATTTTGGCAACAATACAATTTTAAATATTTAGATTCTAAATATTATGATTTTAACTTAGAAGTAGATGTTATAAAACAAACTTTCCCAGGTTTATTATGGTACTTTAGAAATTTATATGAAGATATAGATAGTAGATTAGTATTAATAGAAGAACTTACAGGCGCAGAAACAAGTTTAATTTATATGTCAGATTATGTAGGATATAATATAGTAGATCCAAAAAATGAAGGTAAAACCTCACTTTTAACATTATGTCCTTCTAATCAAATATATTCAACTGAAAATGTAGAATGTGAAAATAAAGCAGCATCAGATGATTGTAATACATTTGCAGATGGAAATAATAATTGTTTAATATGTAGAAATGATAAATATATATATGTAAATGATGGTAGTTGTGTAGAAGAATGTCCACCAACTTACTTTGGTAATGATAAAATAAATCAATGTAGAGAATGTCATGAAACATGTTATAAATGTACAGATAGATTTTATAATAATTGTACAGCTTGTACAGGTTCATTATATTATAATTATAAAGATAATACATGTATTGAAAATTGTGAAAGTGTAGGATTAACAAAAAGTAATACAAGACCAAATATTTGTGTTGTATTTGATGCACAAGCATCATTAGTTAATGTTGATACAGTAACACCAATTGATGTAAATACATTTACTTATATTCAAGCAACTATTATTGGAGCAACTGAAACTGGTTATTCTACTTATTGGAAATTTAATGTTCCTGAAACAAATAGAATTAATATAGAATTGGGTTATGATGATATATTAAATGAGAATGATACTCCATTTACAGGAGATTTAACAGAATTAAGTACTACTTTAGATAAAAATTTCTTTAAAGTTGGTCATAAATATGTTTTTGAATTAGATATTATTAAAGAAAATGATGGTAATAGAGTAACTGTAACTATTAGTTGGATTCTTACTATGAATCAATCACCTCTTTATGGTTATATTAAAGTAATTCCTACAATTGGATTATTACAAACAACAACTTTTGTAATGACTTGTTATAATTATAGTGATGAAAATACAAATTATGAATTATTAGAATATTTCTTTTATTATATTGAAGATGGAACAAGTTCAATTATAGATATATCACAAGATTGGTCAACTAATAATGAAATATATAGTAATTTCTCAGTAAGATTTTATCAACCTGCTACAACTCAATTAGAAATTTATTGTAAAGTTCGTGATCAATTCAATGCAGAATCAATAACATCAACAAAAATAAAAATAGTAAATCATCTTGATGATGAAGATAATTATATATTATCAGAAGTATTAAATAATTATGATTTAAATTCAGATATAAGAGATTTACAATATTTTTCAAGAAGTGAATTTTTAAAAAGTATAACATTAAATCCATATAGAGATTTAAGACCAAATCAATATTATTCAACATTTGAAACTTCACTTGATGGTTCTAAAATATTAATTAATGATCCAAATTGTGTTGATACATATTGTAATAATCATGGTGAATGTGGAATTATTGATGTTACTATTGCATGTGATTGTAAAGCTGCTTATATTGGAAATAATTGTAATATTTTAAAAACTTCTTATTCTAAATTAGCATATTATTTCCAAGAAATGTATGGTAGAGTTTTTGATTTAATTGAAAGTAGAGGATTAGTTATTGGAGATGATATTTTATTTAATACAATTTATAATATTTTCTTTGCTGCACAATATTTTTTCCAAGATGATATTTTCTTTACTAGATATCTTATTCAATTTGTTAATTATTTAAAACAAAATGCTGCTAATTATATTATTCAATCTAGTTCATATATTGATAAATTATTTGATTATGTTGATTTTTATTTTAATTACTTTTATATCAAATTAAATAAACAAAAATTATCTAATCAAATTTCTTCAGGAACTCCTTTTAGAAATTATACTTTATTAACATCACAACAATCAAATTATGAAAGTGCATTTGAAGATTATACAAAAATGATAGAAGATATAACTTCATTTTTAATTAGTAATAATGTTCAAAATTATGAATTTGAATCATCACATATTCATTATTATTTAATACAACTTAGAGAAACTTTTAATGACACTGAATTTTACATAAATCATAATTTTATAAAAGATTATAAATCATATATTTTATTTATGAATTGTCTTCTTTCAAAAAAACTCGCATTTAATTATTATTTAAATTTAATAGAATATAAACAATATCCATATAGTTGGGATTCATCATATTATCCAAATTTAACATCAACATTTTTCACAATAAAAATATATAATTCAAATGGAAAAGAATATGAATTAAAAGATTGTGAATCAACAAATCCAATTAAATTATATTTTTCATTTTCATCATATAATTGGTTAGATTATATAAATGAACAAAAATTCCTTTTTGATCCTAATAATTATAAATTATCAGATGATCCAATTTTCAGAGATCCAATTTATATAAATAAATCAGGTGCAGTTTTAAATGATACAGTTGAACAAAGAATTGAAAAATATTCAAGATATTATAATTTAACTGGAATTTATTATACTCCAAATGAAAAATATATTTATTCTACTAATGGTATTTCTTATGTTAATTTTACAAGTGATACTGATTATATTATTTTTAATTCTACTCATTTATCATCTTTTACTTCAATGTTAATTCCTAATAAAATGGAATTTGTTGTTGATGGAAGATTTTTTTATTTAAAAAAATATATTTTATTTAAATGGAAAGATAATTATATTAAAAATCCAGGTTTTCTTTCAATTAGTATAATTTTAATTTTATATTTATTTACTTGTTTTATTTGTTATTGTAATGATAAAGCTTACTATGATAAAATTGAAGAATTAGAATTTTTAAAAAAAGAAATTGTTAAAGTTCACTTCCCATATAAACAAAATGATAAAAATATAGATGAAATTATTCCTAATTTTAAACCAGAAGAAAAAAATCAAAATGAAATTAAACACATGTTTGATAATGTTAATTTTGAAACTGAAAGTGATAAAATTCACGATGAATTAGCAACAGGGAACATTTTAACTGAAATTCCTAATAATCCACCATCTAAAAATAGGAAAAATAAAAAAAATAAAAAAATTGAAAATATTTCTTCTGAAAAAGAAGAAGAAGAAGAAGAAGAAAATGAAGAAGATGAAAATCAAAGTGGAAGTGAAGATTATGCAAAAGGGAAGAGAAAAAGTATAATGTCAAAAGAAAAAATATATTCAAATAAATCAAAAAGATTAAATTTTTTTTTAAATAATGATAAATCAAAACCAAATTATATTTCTTTAAAACAATTTCATAATTCAGAAAAAGAAACAAATAATAATTTACCAGAAGATTTAACAAATGAAAAAGAAGAAAAATTAAAAGCACTTGAAGCATATACAAATTTAAAATTAACACCAATTGAATTTGTTAAATGGAATATATTATCAAGACATATTTTATTTGGTCCATTATTAAATCGTTCATTATTTAATCCAAGATGGAAAAAATTTACTTTATTATTAACTCAATTATTTATTAATATGATGTTAATTGCTATTTTTTTAACATTAAAAAAAAATATTAAAGGAAAAAATTTTGGTAAATGTTTACTTCTTTCAATTTTAACTTCAATAATTAGTAATTTATTTATGTATCTTATTGCAGTTTTTTTCATTACTTCTGTTTATCAAAGAAGAAGATTATATCAATTAGTAATGAAAGGTGGGCAATTAATTATTATTAAGGCTTTTAATAAATTAAAATCACAAAATAAATGTTCTACTACTATTGGTTTTATTATTTGTATTATTATTTGGATTATTTGTGGTTATATTGTTTTTACTTTTGTTGCTGTTTGGCAAATACAAAGAAGTGCCTGGATACTTACTTTTATTTTAAGTTTGTTTATTGATCTTCTTTTTGGAGAATTAGGAATTGAAATTATAATTGGAATTTTATTTGGTTTTAGAAAGAAGGCTAATTGGATTAGAGATTATGGTGAATGGTTACATAGATTAAGATGTTATAGAACTCTTTATCCTTAATTTTTAATTAATATTAATTTATTGATTTATTTTTTATTTATATGAATGGGTTTAAGTTTAAAAATATAAAATATTTTTTATAAGATTATAAAACAATAAAAAAAAAGAATTTAATTAAATGATAAATAAATCAAAAATCTAATAAAAGAAATTAAAATAAATTTCAACAATATAATAAATAAAATATATAAATATTATAAATTATAAAACATCATTTAAAATCATATAATAATATAAAAATTAAAAGACAACAAAGCTAAAAATCAAATAAAGAAAAATATAATAAAATAACTAAAAAATTATAACAAATGGAAAAAATAAGATTATACATATAAAATATGGCAAAAAATTTCCATAAATAATATAAATAAGGTCTACTATAACATAAGTATGATTTTAATAAGTATTCAAATAATATAATTTCTTTATTACTTATTTTTACATAATGGATATTAATATACAAAAGAATGTTGAATTAATATAAATTATGGTTATTTTGAATTATATCTATAGGTAATTACATTTTTTATTTTTATTTTTTTTGATTAATTTTTTTTTTTTTTTTTATTTTTTTTTTTTTATTTTTTTTTTTTATTTTATATGTTTTTCGATTTATGTAATAATTAAAT
>JAEEGK010019857.1_pt1 | contig 14359 bp, 9 predicted proteins | sample 8958771 | NCBI WGS metagenome assembly JAEEGK01 (sample SAMN16246547, study PRJNA631951) | gut metagenome | biome: gut microbiome; feature: rumen; material: SC-attached | host: Bos | place: Iran: Karaj | collected 2018-10
TCTTCATAATATCCATTGCTATATTCCACATAGATTGACTTAAAACCTGTTGTAATTCGTCCATATACACCTCAAAAATAAAATCAGATTACTGTTCCGGAACTAAATAATCTACTCTTTTACCGTGATCAATGGCATATTCTATTTCTGATTTTGTGCTTTCCCCAATATATCCACCCGGATTGATAACATATATTGAATCAGCCATGTCTATCTTGCGCTTATGCATATCATCGAGCATTGCCTTAGTCTTGGAAAGAGTTCCTTCATCCATCCCTTCCCAGACTTCGTTATCACCCGAATGGCCAAAGAGGCCTACCGAGATAACAATGTTGCCATCAAGTGTAAGCCTCTTCTGAGCTTCAATAAATTCGTCCTTAAATCTTGTACTTCCGCAAAGTGTGATAACAGGATAATTGCCGACCATATCTACTCCATACAATATTCTTCAATTACATCTCTCAATATTTTACCATATTACTACACACAACCTTATCGAAAAATCTGAGCACAGGCTTCATATCCTCTTCAATCCTATTATCCACTTCCAACTTATATTCCACTGGCATTTTGTAGAATCCTTCAGCCATTGAACCTGCTATAGCCGCTATCGTATCCGTATCTCCTCCGAGAGAAACCGCATTCCTGATAACATCCTCAACCGAAGTTCCGTCCATAAAGCTTCTGATTGCCTTGGGCAACGCATCCATACAGGATTCGTCGTGTCTGTGCCTTGCTCTCATCTCCTCAAGGCTTTCTGAATAATCATATCCGAATTCACGAGTAATATACTCCGCAATCTCTTCCTTGGATGCTCCGGTTCTTCCAAGATAGATCACGGCCGCAGTACACTCCGCACCTTTGATTCCTTCCGGGTGATTGTGTGTTACCCTTGCTGTAGCCGCAGCCACTTCCCTGGTCCTATCAAGTGAATCATAAAGCCACCCTGCTGCGGAAACTCTCATTGCAGAACCGTTTCCATAGCTTCCATAAGGCTTAGGATCATCAGAGACCAACCATCTTCCGAACCTACCGCCAAATCCGGCATAAGGATATCTGCTACCCCAATCACGCATAGAATCTATAACAGCCTGTTCAATCTCTGATATCTATTTATTCTTCTCACATATGTTTTTATCTTTGCATTATTATAGTTTGATTGTTTAAAAAATACTCTGTTACTCTTACAATATAAAGTATGTGCGTAAAATGTAGAATCCTTTTCAATCTTTTCTTGTACAATCATCATGATTCAAAACCGTGAATATTTACTACAAACCCAAATTCTTTTGTAGAACTAACTGAATTATTGGAACAGCAACATCCACCCCTTTATCAATCACATATAGTAATATTGGCTTGATTTTTTCCCATTTACTCTTTTTTGAAATTTTTTCCTCAGATATATTTTCTAATTCATTGATTCTATTTATTATTTGCTCTGTATCAAATTCTGTAAGTCCTGGCATGTTTTCAATCACACTACGTGCTTGTTCAAAAGAAACGTTTATATCAATTTTATTATTATTATTTACAACAACATTTACACCATTATTATCACAGCACAAGGAATCATCAACATTCCACTGTTCCTTGAACGCTTCTAGTTTAGACTGCATAAGCATTAGGTTATGCTTCAAAGAATCTATTCCTGTATAATTATAGGAAAAGCCATGATTCAAAACAAATCCATACATTCCCATACCCCAATTTTTAATACATGATTGGTATTTTCCATCCAATCGAATATGCGTATTTTTCACTTCCGTCACATCATTAGACAACAATACCTTATCTATCAATTCTATATCCGAGTTAATAATCTGTATTCTGTTATCTTCATTTATATAACTAGTAAATTTCGAATCTGTGGTATTTTCTTTATTTTCACACATTTTCTCTCCCTTATATCCGCGTTAAAATCTCAATTTATCATTTATAGGTTTCAATTATCTTTTTTGCATCAATAGACAAATCTTTTCCCTCGTAAGTTATTATCAATTTTCCAGGGAAATGAGAATTATACCACTTTTCCTTCTTTTCCCAATGTGCTTTATAATCAGGCAGATCCAATCGACCCACATGCTCCCAATAATAAATTTCGCCGCGGAACTTTACTGTGAAATCCGGCAGATACATCGTACCATCCTTGGCGTAAAGCGGTTCTTCATATACAAACGGGACATCTTCTGAAACTAACATGTTTGCTATGATTACTTCTGATTTAGATCGAACAAAGTATTGGGATAACGTAGCCAGTTTCTTCTCATCCTTATACCAGTCACCACTATAAAGTAGCTCATCCGGTAAAGGATTAAATTCAAATATAGAAGAATTTATCTTTCTTACAGCAGACTTTTCAACATGACTCATGGTTGTCAGCGTACTAATATCCTGCTGAAGGAATACAGTCACATGACGCTGAGCTCTTGTTAGTGCAGTATAAAGAAGCTCCATAGTCAAAAGATGAGTATCTCTCTTTGGAATAACGATATACACATAATCAAATTCCGATCCTTGTGACTTATGAACACTTATAGCATATGCGAGTTCAAGATTGTCTGTCACTTTCTGATCACGAATCCAATTTCCCTTTTCATCCTTACCAAGATACTTACCATATATATAACTATAATTAGATCTTGATCCCCCAGAGAATTTACACTGGAAATGCTGGATATTTGTCATCCATGAAATATTTTTTGCCTCATATGGCATAGGGGAAACCATACCAATCTCGCCATTATATACTTCCTGTCTTCCACGTTTTCTTGTACTCCAATCGTAAACATATGCCTTATCAGAAGCAGGTCTGTTACGAATCTGGATAACCTTGTCATACAGTCCGATGCCATCCACCGAAAGCCTTCTACTCCAATATCCATTAAAAGCGCTTTGCATGAATGTATTAATCGACATAGTTCCGTAAAACTCTCCTCTATATGGAGATATTATCTGGAATCTCTCCGGAGCATCTTTTATAGCCTCCGTCCAAAGATCATGCACCTCTTTTTCGTTATCAGCACTCTTTCCGGTAAGAGTCTTCATATCAGTCACAAGCCTGTCCTGAAGCAACTTTTCAAGATTATCTTGTTCCTGCCAGAAATAAACGCTCAAATCCTTATCGACATCACCATTGCCATTTTCAAGAACCTTTGTGAATATCTCTTCTTTTTCCAGTTTCAGCTTAGTGGTGGCATCTACATCCTCGCCCGTGGTCTGTTTTTCCTGTATAAAGACATTAGCCAAATCAAGGATTCCAGTACCATTACCTTCAGCGGTGTTTACGAGCTGTCTGATGTTTTCCGTCAAAACACCAACGCTATCTGAATACTCATCGCTACCCTTAAGCCAATCTATCGCATCGGCAAACACTTTGCCTCTTCCAATAGGTGGGAGCTGATTAGGATCACCGACCAAAATAAGACGCTGTACACTGTTCCAGTTCACTGCACGGATCAGCGTAGCAAACAGATTCAAGTCAATCATTGAACACTCATCAAGAATAAGCGTATTTACATCCTGGCTCATTTTTCCGCCAGATCTCTTCATGGTCATATTCTTATTAAGCCATCCGTTCTTCGCTAAAAAAGAATGAATTGTCGATGAAGGTTTTCCAGTCTGAACCTTTATCCTCTCTGCAGCTTTGCCTGTAGGTGCCATGAGCAGGAAGCTTGTACCCGCTCCATGTACTCTTTCAATATTATCAAGAATAGCCTTTATGACTGTTGTTTTACCTGTACCTGCCGCACCCGACAAAACGCAAATAGGCTTCCTGAAGATCTGCATACAGACCTCAGCCTGTCTATCCAAAATAAACTCATACTTCTCGGCAGTATCCTCTTTATCAAGAAGTTTTGAACTTTCATTCTTCAGGTTCTTCTTAAACTTTTCAGGTGAAATAGGAATTTTAAGTTCAATATCAGCTCTGTCAGCAAGTGCCCTGAACACTTCCTCAACCGCACGTTCATCCTCATATACGCTACGGATATACAGATAAAGATTTTTATCTTCATCCTGTCTCATATAGAGACCGCCATTTAGGATATTCTTCTCTACATTAAAGTTCTTAAGTGAATAGACATATCTTTTCCATTCCGGCATACGGTCAAGTCTCGCATTGATAGACTTAAGTATAGTTTCAGCCTTGCCAAAAGAATGTGCAGGTATTCTTGTCAATTCATCCGCGCACAAAGCACGCAAACGCTCCGTCGAACCGGCATCGAGAATGTCTTCCAGACCATATTCAGGTGAAGGAATAACACCATTATCAATCTTATAGAAAGGGATTGTATCGTCCGAGTCTTCGCCTACGTATTGTTCAAAGATAATATATGGATTCTCAACCAGCTCTTCTATTGAAGCTGTTATTGAAACATCCTCACGATTTTCAGAGATTATTCCACGAACTTGCTTTGCAGTAAGGTCGAATCTTGGAAGCAAATGTAACAGAAGATCCTTTTCATCATCTTCTTTCATCTGGAACTGACGACGAACTATCTTCAGCTCCTTATCACTGTATTCCTTCCCTGCTATCTCATTTGAATCACCATTAAGCACATCTTCAAGTTGCTTATAGAAATCCTTTCTTCCAGCATCAGATGTAATATCGAAGAATGGTTTGATTAGTTCAGGCATATCCAACGCTTCAAGCACGGAACCCATTCCCGGGAACGGTCCCCTTGCCTTCCACAGTTCATTAAGAACTGAGTTTAACCAATCTCTTCTCTTTTCCCAATCCTCTGTATCATCACCAATCTCTATTAAAACATCTATCGCTTCAAGCATCTGATGAATGACTTCAATCGCATCGTCATTCGTCACTTCACGGCTTCCGTACTTAAAAGGTGTTCTGTTCAACGGCTTTATTGCAAGCTTTTCCGATAAATCATCGTCTTTCAGATACTTCCAGTAAGGAATGCAAAATCCCTCTTCAGGATAATTCGATGTAATCGGTTTTTGCCACGCAAAGCCACCACCGTATTTTTTCTTTATTTCTTCGGTGGTATTTTCATAAAAATGAAAGCTATCAATTTTCTTAAGGTGCGAAACACCTACAATAACATAGTTTTCTTCTTCACCCTCAGAGAAAGGATTACTATATCCTGCATAGTAGAATACCAAGGACTTTCCCTCATCAAACTGAGAGAAGTATTCCTTCGCGTTATTGAATCTCTTTTCATAATCATATGTCTGAGTGCTTCCTGCTTCAGGTGAAACATCCTTCTTGTACATAGCCTCATAGCACCAAGTACAAGCTGTAGCAGGCGGAAGCGTAAGGGTTACAGCATCTGCATTGCCCTCACCCCACCAGTCAGGCGGATCAACTCTTGTTTGAACGGTTTCCTTGCCAAATGCATTAATGCTTAGACCGCAGGCAATTTCACAAGGGTATTTTCCTACTGATTCACCACAATGAGCCTTTTCTAATTCAAGATTTCTTTTTGTAGCAATCAAATCTCCGGGATATGAATGAGCTCCCACACAATACGGGTTATTGCATGGATTCTCACATATATGTCCATTCCATCCTTTATCGTGCCAAGCCAACCTAAGACTCATATGCACTGACATCGGAAACACCTCCTAAAACTAATATAAATAATCTATATAGATACACATTCCATCAAATAATCCAGTCTATCCGGCATTATTTCTCTGCATTCATTTGCTTTTTCTAGAGACATAAACTCCGGGTGAGCAGAAGGATTCCTGTATTTACTTACGATATCGTTAATCTTTTTTATATACTTGGAATCCAAAAGATTATTAACCTCTGTATTATCCTTTAAATAATCGACAAAATCCTTTAACAATGGACTTTTAGCAACAATCTGAGAATCGCCTGTTATAGACAATATCGTATTCATCTGTCCAAGGGTATATTCTGGTTTTCTTGTCCTTGCTGCTTTTGAAACAGCCTTTACAAATTGTCCTGTTTTATCCTTCAATTCGAATGATGCTCTGTCCGCAGCAAGAAAAGCGTCCAAGTTGTTCCCTTTTCTTGTAACAAGATCCAATGTATACTTTCTAAAAATTTTCAAGAGGAACTCATTCTCTATTGCTCTACATAATTCCAAAATGACAGGCGAATAATCCGGCTTATCATATTTCTGCAATTTCGAATATAAGAACTCAGCAAGCGGAATGAACTTCTTTGTCAATACATCAAGTTCGTCCCAGTTTGCGTACAAACTCTGAGATAGCGCATAGTAATCTTCCAGTTCCTCACCCTGTATATCTAATTTCGAGAGTTTGGAAGTCATAAGAGTTATTTTCTGCTCAAGATCACGATTTTCATTCTTAAGATCGGCAAACTCCCTCTCCAGACCGTTCAGTTTCTCAAGCACAATATCCATTTTGGAATTTATCTCGTATGTTGTCTGCTTGATTTCACTCAGTCCACTCAGTATAGCCTTCTGGTTGTTCTCCCCATCCTCGGCACTCATCATAAGAAGTTGCACTATGTCAAGAACCTGATCGTTTCTTTCACTCATTTTCTTGACTAGCATATATAATGCTTCATTTGAATACTGCTCAACAACACCCATTTTAGCGCACCTCCTTTTCCCAGTTTAGGATTGCCTCAATGGTCGGAGGACTTATCATCTGCAAAGATTTCTCAACACCGGGAATATGTATTTCGTAATACATACCAGTTGTGAGAATGAATATATAATCTCCATCTCCATGAAGAATGGATTGCATTGCTTCTAACCAGCCTGGGCGAATCATACCAAGGTTAGATTTCACTTCTACAATCACCGTTCTTCCGCCATCCAATTGATATGCCAAATCAGGCATCCATTTTCGACCATTACCGATATTTACCGTCGCTTGCTTCTCATCAACAAACTTATTCGGTGACCAGCCAGTTGAAATGAGTGCATCTCTTACAGCATCTTCGATTTGCTTTTCAGTAAACATTGAAGTGTTCTTCATAAGATTCATTGTGGTTTCCACAATCTCATCTTTTGAAATGGAATCCATGTTTTCTATTGACTGCATGGTACTTTCATCTAATACCGGAACCTTCACATGAATCAAATCGCCGAGTGCCACAGATGGCACAGTCACACCTTTCTGTATCCTGTTTATCTGCTTATTAAAAATTTCCTGACCAGTATTACTCGTCAAATACTTATACAAATATCCTTCAGATACTTCAAACGGACGAATTATAAAAAGCATATTGGAAGCAATCGCAGGAAGATCATTTTCTGTTACAAGTGCCAGCTTATTCTGTCCAAAATTCTTTGTGAGGAGGATGTCCCCTTCTTGTAACAACTGACGCGAATAGGCCTCAACATTATCTGGAGATATATATGCTTCAGGAGTCAGTACTTTTCCTTCTTTAATGTCTCTTGCTCTAAGATAAGGGATTCCTTTATCAGAGTATTCTTCTCTTCCAGCACCCTTCCCTGCTATAATAGTTGCGATTTCTCCTAACTCTTTTACATCACTTCCACTAAGCTTTTCCTCGATTATTTTGTCATCACCATTGTAGTATTCCGGAAGCATATTCTCTGACGAGATACTATCCGTGTGATAGACTTTCCATCCATCTTCGAAATTATCGCAGAACAGTTCAACTAACTGAGCTAGGTTTTCGGCCGCCGTTAACCATGTATCACTTGCCTTATCGTCAAGGATAATTACTGCTGCAGGCATAACAATATGATCAAAGACGCTCTGCTTTAATGTAGCAACGCCTTTTACACGTTCTTCTCCAAGAAGATCTTCTCTGAATTTACAAGCAGACTTTGCAAAAAGCATAGCAGCATGTCCTAAAATGAAACTAAGAGCTGGCTGACCATCTTTTGTTTTCACATCATATCTGCGTAAATACAGCCTATTCTTTTCAGCAACGACCGCTGAAATATCTGCGATCAATGAACCAAAGGATTCAGTTATATGGCCATCCTCCTTCAGTCCACTCTTCATCAGTGTTGCGTCACCATATTCCTGTAAAGCATATGAAATAAGCTTACGCAAATCATTTTTACTCTTGGATAAAACTCCCATCTATACGACACCTCATTTCAAAATCCGATGATGATTAATTTATTGGCTTAGTATAAATATCTTCAACATACGTTTCCGGTGTAGCTTCCTCCACAACTCCGGAGTTCGGGTCATATATTACTTTTCGCCTAAGCCTCTCGTATAACACAGAACCAATCGTATCCATCACCTGCTTCATCATGTCAGGATCAGCAAATAGTTTTCTAAAGAACTCATCATTCTGCTCATAACGTTCCGCTGCTACAGTCGGGAAATCTTTAGAAAAAAGTAGCATAAATGTAGATCTATCATTATTCTTAGCATAATCTTGCCATTTCTGCTGCTTCGCATAATCATTTTCCATCTGCACAAGGACTTTATCCATCTCTGTAAAATGGGTTCCAAACTTTTCGTTAATCCGATCAATTATTACAGTAAGCGGGTCATTTCTTTTTTCTGTACGTCCTGCTTCACCTGAAATAGGAGTAAACCCTCCATCTGTTCCTTCCAACTCGATAGAACCTTCGAAGTCTTTTTCAAGCTTATAGTATTCAAGCAAAACTTTATCATCAATATCTACTCTTTCACGGCTTCCTTTAGGCAGCATAGTATACAAGAACTTTGAATAAACGCTAAACTTATGAATATCCTTATCAAAAAGTCTGCAAACTTGCGTAATGTATGAATATACTCGATTAAACATTGCAAGAGTAGATTTAAATACATCCTGCCGCTCGACTTCAAGTGCAAGAAAACGATCAACAGCGGGTCTAAGTTGCCCCTGAAGTTTTCCCAAATCCCCTGCAGACTGTGAATCACCCGAATAGAATATATCTGCAAATCCTTCAATCTCACTTGTTTGATATACCCTGAATCCATCAAGAGTATTTTTCATATCATAAATAACATTAGGATCCGTTTCCTGAAGAAGGACAGTTTCCTCATAGAAAGGTTCAAATGATCCTTTAATATCCTCAACAGAATTAACGAAATCAAGCACGAACGTATCCTGTTTACCTGGCGCAGTACGGTTTAATCTTGATAATGTCTGAACAGCCTTTACACCGGAAAGTTTCTTATCAACAAACATAGTATGGAGTAGAGGCTCATCAAATCCGGTCTGATACTTTTCTGCTACCACAAGAATTCCATAATCATCTGTGTGGAATGCTTCCGGAAGGGCTTTTTCCTTTATCGTTTCACCATTCTTATCTTTGTTGATTCCTTCTTCGGTATATGAAATACCATCATCGTTAACCTCGCCAGAAAAGGCTACAAGCACGTCAAGGTCGTTGTATCCCTTTTCTTCGATTTGTCTCTTAAACTCCTTCACATATCTTACTGCATGAAGGCGTGAAGGAGTTACAACCATAGCTTTCGCGCGACCACCCATCTTATGACGAGTAATGTTCATAAAATGCTCAAGCATAATTGTTGTCTTCTGTGAAATGTTATGAGGATGCAAGGTCTCATAGTTTAATATAGCCTTTGCTCCTGCAGTAGTATCAAGTTCGGGATCATCATCAATAGTCTTGAGAATCTTGTAATACATCTTGTACGTCATATAATTCTTCAGCACATCAAGAATGAAGCCTTCTTCAATGGCCTGACGCATTGAATAAATGTGGAACGGATGATAAACACCCTCATTATCCTTTGTTCCAAACATCTGAAGAGTCTTTCCCTTAGGAGTTGCCGTAAAAGCAAAAAATGAAAGATTCTGATGAATTCCCTGAGCCGCAAGCTCATCCAAGAGACGGTCTTCATCGTCCTTTCGGTTCTTCTCATCCTCTTCTTCCACTTCTGCATATTCTTTTAATATTTCTTCTGTGTCTGCAAGAGCTCTCTTAAGCTTCTTTGCAGCATCACCTGTCTGTGAAGAATGTGCTTCATCAACAATAATTGCAAATCTCTTGTTGTCAGCATTTACCTCTTTATAGATAACCGGGAACTTCTGTAATGTTGTTATGATTATTCCGGCACCATTATTAATTGCAGTTTTAAGCTGCTCAGAATTCTTGTCTATTTTCTGAACAACGCCCTCAACGTGATCAAACTGGTATACTGTTGACTGCAACTGGTTATCAAGTACCTTACGGTCTGTAACGATGATTACAGACTGGAATATCTTCTCATCCAGATCATTATGGAGACCAGAAAGTCTGTGTGCTAACCATGCAATGGAATTTGATTTGCCGGACCCCGCACTATGCTGAATCAGATAGTTTTTGCCAGAACCATTCTCCCTAACATCTGCCAAGAGTTTTGTAACAACGTCAAGCTGATGATACCTCGGGAATATCATAGTTTCCGATTTCAATTCACCGGTCTTTTTATCGAATTCCTGTTGCAAATGCATATACTTTTGCAGTATTTCTAACAGTCTGTCTTTGCAAAGAACATTTTCCCAAAGATAAGCTGTATCATATCCGTTTTCATTATTTGGATTTCCCTTGCCACCGACTTTGCCTGCCCCTGCACTTCCCTGGTTAAACGGAAGGAAATATGTATGTGGCCCGGCAAGCTTTGTGGTCATATACACATTGGTAAGATCCACAGCAAAATGCACAAGCACGCGCTCCTTAAAGGTAAAGATTGCATCCTTGCCTGCTCTGTCGAATTTATACTGGTTTATAGCATTGGCCGTATTCTGTCCGGTGAACTGACATTTAAGCTCCATCGATACAACAGGAATACCATTTACAAAAAGAACAATATCTATGCTGTTCTCATTCTTTAGTGAATAATGAAGCTGTCTGGTACAATGAAGAATATTTGCCTCATACTGTGTCTTACTTGTCTCATTAAGGGATGTCTCCGGCTTCCAAAAAACAGCTCGAAACTTGATTCCGCGGTCAGTAAAACCATGGCGTAATACATTCAGAAGATTCGTCTGCATAACCTCTTTCATAAAGCGGTCAACAATCTGCTTCTCAGCTGTATCGCCGTATATCTTTACATACTTATCCCAGAGCTTTGGCTGGCTCGTCTTTATGAAAGATACAAAAGTGCCCTCATCCAGACCTTTCTCACGGTTAAAAGTGGAAGGATCACCCTTTGAATACCCGCCAGAAGTAGTGAGATATTCTTCGATATCCTGCTCAAATCGTTTTTCTTTTACATCAAAATCTTCAGGCATGGGTTACACCTCCTTCTTACCGGTTACGACTTCATAAATGAGAGATTTCCTGTATTCTTGCAATTTGCTAACGGCATTTATCCTATCTTTTATTGACTTCTCAATGAAAGCACATTTTTCATCTAAGTATTCCGCTATTCGCACTTGCTCATCATACGGTGGGACTGGTACTCGTATACTTTTGAATTCTGAAGAATAGGTTCTCCATCTCATAGCCATTATTCCACGTCCATATTTATAGCATTCTGCCGAGAATGCTTTTGTTCGATACAGATAGTGATAGAATCGGGAACAGACATTCAGATATGGTTTATAAATATCATAAGCCGGACTGGTCACTCCATCATATGCGGATCTTCCGATAGCCCCCATCCAAGCTAAAATAATATTTACTACTATATCATTCTCATACACTACTTTATATCCGTCAGCAGTAACCGCTTTGTTTCCTCTTTCCTCTTGCTCTCCATGAGGAAAAACGCCCAAGTCTGTGTACAATGATAATAATTGTACATCCTCTAAGGGCTTATAGTTTTTTTCATCTCTTAAGGTAAATAAATATCTATTTTGCGATATTCCCCAGTGTGTTGGAATATAATCGCAAAATTCTATTTTACTTTCCTTCATCTCTACATTAGGATTCAGCCCCTTTGTAACAGCCTCTGTAATAACTGATAATTTGTATTCCTTCAGTTTTTCAATGATCTGTTCCTGCTTGGCTATAATTTCATCGATTTTGGAGCATTTGGAGTCCAAATAATCCGCTATTTGGTTTTGTTCTTTTTCATCAGGAATACATATTTTATACGCCAAAAGATTCTTCTGCGTTATAGTTTGGATTACGCCTCCCATATTATTAAGACTGAGTTGCCCTTGAATAACATCGGATACCAAGCAATAAAACAAAAAACGGTGGTTGCATTTTAGATTTTTAAAAACTACAAACTGTGGATTAACTGTTGCAATTTCATCCGATTCGTAAATAGCGCACTTGCCTACGGATGCAGTTTTAACAAATATAATATCATTCCTATTTACCATTATTTCTGGCGATTCATAGTATTTTTCCCAGGATAAATATGAGCATTTACTCAAATCTATATGCCAATTTAAGATATTGGTTGGGCTAAGAGTTATAGCACCTTCACCCTCATCAACTAAATCTTCTGCAGTGTATCCTCTAAACCCTATACGTCCAAAGCAATCTGCTACGGATTTTATAGGTGCAACTGCCCACTCAATAGGTATGCATCCGATCCACTCTACCCCGCTATCCTTCATCTCTCTCATTTACCAAATACCTCCTCTAGACTTCCGGACAGTTCTTTCTCAAGTTCCAGTATCTCTGCCATGATCTCATCGGACGGCTTGGGTACCTCATATTTATAGAAATAGCGCGTAAATGGAATCTCATACCCAATTTTTGATTTCTTAGTATCAATCCATGCATCAGGAGCAAATGGAAGCACTTCACGTTTGAAATATTCCTGTATATCTTCCTTCAGCGATACATTCTCGGTATCTCGAAGATTGCTGTCTGCTTCCGGCTTTCCTTTCTTAAGCACAGGTTTTCCATCCTCACCGATAAGAGGTCTCTCTACGGTAATCTTGGTGTAGCCGAAATCAGCATTATCAAATATCTTACTGATCTCATTCTCTTCGAAATCGCCATATATTTTGGTGATCTCTGCTATCTGATCTTCAGAAATGTCATTACGCTTATTTCCAAGGGCTTTACGCCTCTTTTCATACAGTTCATTTGCGTTAATGAGCTGTACTTTGCCTTCTCGTACCGTTCCTGCCTTCTTATTCGAGAGTACCCAAATGTATGTAGCAATGCCGGTGTTATAGAAAATATCATTAGGCAAAGCTATGATTGCCTCCAAAAGATCATTCTCCAGGATATACTTTCTTATATCCGAAGGGCCGCTTCCTGCATCACCGGTAAAGAGTGGAGATCCGTTATGAATAATAGCAATACGGCTTCCACCCTGACTGATATCCTTCATCTTTGATATTGCAGTCATAAGGAAAAGCATCTGCCCGTCACTTGTAGCCGGAAGCCCCGCACCAAATCTGCCACCGAAGCCCAACTTTGCTTCTTCTTCTATCTTTGCTTTTTCATTTTTCCACTCACGCCCAAATGGCGGATTGCTCAGGATATAATCGAATGTCTGACCTCTGAACTGATCGTCAGACAAGGTATTGCCATCTTTTATAAAATCTGCGTTATTTCCCTTGATGAGCATGTCTGCCTTACAGATAGCGAAAGTCTGATCATTGATCTCCTGCCCAAAAGACACCAACTCGGTTGACGCATTAAGACTATGCAAATACTCCTCTGCTACAGAAAGCATTCCTCCAGTTCCGCAGGCAGGATCATATATAGTCTTTGCCACGTTATTGCCGGAAAGAATATCATTATCGTCATAGAAAAGTATATTGACCATAAGCTGGATCACTTCTCTCGGGGTATAGTGCTGTCCAGCATCTTCATTATGAGCCTCGGAGAATCTCCTGATTATCTCTTCAAAGATATAGCCCATTTCAAGATTGGATATCTCACTTGGATGAAGGTTTGCTCTGTCTGTCGTAAATTCTTTTAAGACAATATAAAGAATGTCCTTATTGGCCATTGTAGTTATATGACCATCGAACTTAAACTTCTCTATAATATCTCTTACATTTTCGGAAAAGCCGTTCAGGTAATCCTTAAAGTTATCCTCGATGTTGTCAGGATCAGCCATAAGTCTTTCAAAGGTATATTTGCTTGTATTGTAAAAATCAAACCCGGAAGCCTTTCTAAGAAGGACGTCTTTCATAGGAAGATTCTTTACTTCCTCATACTTTGTAAGAACAGCATCTTTGGTATCTGACAAGATACAGTCAAATCTCCTTATGACGGTAAGTGGAAGTATCACTTCTCCATACTCATGCGGTTTATATACTCCGGTAAGCTTATCTGCTATCGCCCAGATAAGATCCGCTTTTTGATCGATTTTTGCACTTCTGCTTGCCATAAATAGTTCCTCCAAAAGATTTATACATTTTCGAAACGATTGTCTTATACACTATTTGTTATGATTAAACCTATATTTCCAGATGACATACTCATCCAAAACATTAAAAAGAAACATAGAATTAGCTACCAGCAGATCAATATTGAAATACAAGTTTGATGGAATAATGTTAAACCCATTATCAATTCCATATCTC
>JAEEGK010019860.1_pt1 | contig 14358 bp, 14 predicted proteins | sample 8958771 | NCBI WGS metagenome assembly JAEEGK01 (sample SAMN16246547, study PRJNA631951) | gut metagenome | biome: gut microbiome; feature: rumen; material: SC-attached | host: Bos | place: Iran: Karaj | collected 2018-10
TCCGCGAAAAGGGCACGAATCGCTGCCAGTTCCATCGCGGTGAAGTCGATAAATACACTTGGGTGGAACTTGGTTCCAGCTACTTGCCGAGCGAATTGAATGCGGCTTATCTTTATGCCGAACTGGAATGTGCCGACATCATCAATGATGCACGTATGGCGAGCTGGAATGCATACCACGAAAGGCTTGCGACTCTTGCTGAGAAAGGCTTGGTCGAGTTGCCGTACATTCCAGAGCACTGCAAACACAACGCACACATGTTCTACCTGAAAGTGGAAGATCTAGCGACGCGAACGGCGCTCTTGAAGCATTTGGTGTATAACGGAATCCTTGCAGTGTTCCACTATGTGCCTCTGCATTCGTCGCCCGCGGGCAAACGCTTTGGCCGCTTTGCTGGCGAGGATCGCTACACCACGAAGGAAAGCGACCGTCTGCTCCGTTTACCGATGTTCTATGGGCTGAAAGAAGAAGAAATCGAGTATATCTGTGGGAAGGTATATGAATTCTTTGGCATTAAGGCGTAAAATAACATATATTCCTCTATAAAAGCGATTTATGGTTTACCCTGAAGTGATACATGGAATGTTTGTCGATTTGCGAAGCATCACGCTCGATGATGCCGAGTTTTCGTACAATATTCGTGCCGACAAGCGAAACCGCGACACCGTAGGGCAACTGGCGCCGTCGCTCGAAGCCCAGAAGGATTTTATCCGCTGGCAAATGCAGGAGCCAAACGACTACTATTTTGTAGTACTGAACAAGAAAGGCGAACGGATAGGGCTTGTCGGAATTTATGACATTCATGACGATATTGGTGAATATGGCCGAGAAGTGAATATTGGAGAACCCGCCGAAAGAATGGAAGTAGGCGTTATTTTGGCATATTTTTGCGAAGTTGTATTGCATTTAAAAAAAATATGTTATGTTATATATGCAAACAATATTGGAAATATTAACAATGCAAAAAAAAGAGGTGGCGTTTTCATAAAAACAATGGAGCGGAATGGTCGGGATGCATTGTATTTTGAACATAGCGTATGTGTGGAGAATGATTGTGCCAGAAAAACCAGACTAACTCTAGAAAGACTGTATGAGAGACAACAGAAAAGGAATCTTTATTAACAAACTATAACAGGAGTACAAAATGGATATCAATGAATTTATTGAGCATTTTGCTGAACAGTTCGAAGAAACGGATCATGCCGTGTTTGCTGCAAACACTAATTTTCGAGAGTTGGAAGAATGGTCTTCATTAATTGCATTGAATATAATTGCGATGGTTGACGAAGAATATGATGTCACACTTAAAGGTGCTGATATTGAAAAGTCTAAAACAATTGAGGACTTGTTCAATATTGTAAAGAGTAAAAAGTAATGGCTTTTTTATCATTTCCAAATGTCAAGATAACGGGCTTCGCTGCTGGAGTACCTAAAAATATTGCGAGTAATCTTCATCCAACTGAAGATGATTCCATTTCTAGCGAATACTCTCCAGAAGATTATGTGAAAACGACTGGCGTGCTTGAACGTCGTGTTTCAACGGAGTTGACAACTTCCGATTTGTGTTACGCTTCGGCGGAAAAACTTATCGCAGATCTGAAATGGGGAAAAAATGAAATAGAAGCTCTCGTTTTTGTTTCTCAAACTCCGGACTTTATCCTCCCAGCCACAGCGTGTATATTGCAGGATCGTTTAGGATTGTCCAAGGACTGCTATGCAATTGATGTTTCTCTTGGTTGTTCTGGTTGGGTTTATGGCTTAAGTACAATCTCTTCATTATTGTCAACGGGAATGATAAAAAAAGCATTGCTATTATGCGGAGATGCGAAACCTCGTGTAAAGTTGTCGAATCAAATGCGTGACCCTCTATTTGGCAGTGCAGGAACAGCAACTGCAATAGAATATTTGCAAGGTGAAAAGGGCTTCAACTTCCATTTTGGGACAGATGGTAGCGGTTATGATGCGATTATTACGCCGGATGGGGGGGCAAGGCATCCCGTAATTCCAAGTTCATTTTCTTTTGAAGATATTGATGGAAAAAAGAAATGCCGATTGCAGACAAGAATGAAGGGGATGGATGTTTTTTCTTTTGGTATCTCGACAGCTCCAAAATCTGTAAGAAAATTAGCGGAACATTTTGGATTTGACTACAATCTGGCTGATTATTTTGTATTTCATCAGGCAAATATGAAAATGAATGATATGATTGCAAAAAAATTAAAATTGCCTGCAGAGAAGGTCCCCTCTTGCATGTATAATTTTGGCAATACATCTTCGGCAAGCATTCCGCTTACAATAGTTTCTCAATTAAAGGGAAAATTTGAAAACAGGCCAACAAAATTTATTTGTTGTGGCTTTGGTGTGGGACTTTCTTGGGGAACTGTTGTTTTTGACACAAACAAGATTGTTGTTTCGCAGCTTGTAGAAGTGGCCGACGAGGAGGTGGATAAGAAATATGTCGTATAATCCTTTTTCTCTAGAAGGCAAGACAATTCTTGTTACGGGAGCATCTTCGGGCATTGGCCAGGGAATTGCCGTTGAATGTTCCAAGATGGGCGCAAAAGTGGTGATTACCGGACGCAATAAAGAGCGCCTAAAGGAAACGTTTGATCAGCTTGATGGCAATGGCCATGTAATGATTGCTGCTGACTTGAATAATGAAGCCGACATTGAAAAACTTGCTGCTGAAAGCCCTGTTTTGGATGGCTTGGTGAATAATGCAGGCCGAGGCTTGAGCAAACCCGTAAATTTCATTAAATCTCAGGATTTGCAAGAAGTTTATCAAACAAATGTTTTTGGCGTGATTTTGCTCACAAAAATGTTGTTAAAAGCAAAAAAGATAAACAAAGGAGGGTCTATTGTATTTACTTCTTCTTTGTCTTCGTATGTTTCGGCAGCCGGGCTCTCTGTATATGCCTCATCTAAAGCTGCCGTAAGTGCGTTTATGAGAACATGCGCAATTGAACTTGGTCCCAAAAAAATTCGCTGTAATGCCGTTTTGCCTGGAATGGTAGAAACTAAATTGATTAATGATGGAACATATACGGACGCAAGTAAACAGGCTGATTTAAATCTATATCCACTTGGACGCTATGGCTCGCCTGTTGACATTGCTTTGGGAGTGGTTTATTTGCTCAGCAACGCTAGTAGTTGGATCACAGGTCTTGAGATGATAATTGATGGTGGAAGAAAATTGAAATAGTGCAATGTCGATTGTTTCATACAAAAATGTCGGAATAGCCGCAATGGCTGCTTGCGTGCCAAAACGGATCATAAAAAACTATGAATATGATCTTGATATTTGGTCCAAAGACGAAGTGAAAAAGGTTGTTGATAAGGTTGGCGTGTATGAACGCCGTTTTGTTGACGAAAAAACTTGCTCCTCTGATTTGTGTTTTGCCGCTGCAGAAAAACTTATTAACGACAACAATGTAAACCGTAATGAGATTGATCTTCTTGTCTTTCTTTCGCAAACTCCTGATTATAGAATGCCATCAACGTCTATTCTATTACAGAATAGGTTGAACCTTGCTACATCAACAATGGCGTTTGATGTTAATCTTGGTTGCTCTGGTTTTATTCCAGTATTGAGTATTGTTTACGCAATGATGGAGAAACAGGGATATCGAAACGCATTGTTTCTTAATGGCGAAACGAATTCAAAGGTGTATTCCGCTAAGGATCGTCGAGAGGCGTTTATTTTTGGAGATGCTGGTGCGGCAATTCTAATTGAACGAAATGAAAAATATGGCACTAGCTTTTTTTCAAATAATTCTGACGGGTCCCGCGAGGATTTGATTAAAATCCCTGCAGGTGGTTATAGAAATAGAAGCTCTGTCGAAACGCTAAAAGAAAAAATTGTTGATGAATACGGAAATATTCGCTCTGATGAACATGGTTATATGAATGGCAGTGATGTGTTTAACTTTGTTATAGAGGAAGTTCCTAGAGATATCAAAAGGACACTTGAAGCAGCCGGAAAAAAATTAGAAAAAATGGATTATTATATTTTTCATCAAGCTAATGCATTTATTAATAGGCATGTTGCAAAAAAATTAAAGTTAGATTTTAATAAAATTCCGTGGACAATTTCCAAATACGGAAATACAGGTTCTGTTTCCGTTCCTTTAACCATTGTGAGTGAACTCAAAAAGGCTCTACGGGAAAGGCGTGAATTGATGCTGAATGCTTTCGGTGTAGGAATGGCTTGGTCTACAGCGATAGTCCCGTTTGTTGATTGTAAAATTAGTGACATTGTGGAAATTTGAAGAAGGTCTTACCTATGCCTAAGTTTTCTTTCGTTATTCCTTGTTATCGCTCTGAAAATACCATCACCACTGTGGTCGAAGAAATCAAGAGCGAAATGGCCGCTAAACGCCCAGGCGACAGTTACGAGATCGTACTGGTAAACGACTGCAGCCCCGATGGCGTGTGGAATGTTATCGAGAAACTTGCCGAAACGGAAAACAACGTTATCGGCATCAATCTCGCCAAAAATTTTGGGCAGCATTCCGCCTTGATGGCGGGCTACGGCAAGTGTTCTGGCGAGTTCGTGGTTTCGCTGGATGACGATGGCCAGGCTCCGTTGGATTCTTTGAATGACCTAATCACTAAACTGGAAGAAGGTTTCGATGTTGTGTATGCCTACTATCGCACTGTCAAGCAGAACCTGTTCCGCCGTTTTGGCTCCTGGATGGCAGGGCTCATGGGCAAATTTATGTTGGAGCCACCAAAGGACTTTGTTGGTAGTAGCTTTTATATAGCTCGCAGTTTTGTAATTCGCGAGATGTGCAATTACAAAAATTCATACCCGTACCTTGTTGGTCTTGTTCTTCGCACTACGCGTAAGATTGGATATGTTGCAACGAATCATCGTTCTCGTCTTGAAGGAACATCGGGCTATTCGTTTGTTCGTTTGCTAGGGCTTTGGCTCAACGGTTTCACGGCATTTTCGGTGAAGCCTCTGCGCGTAAGTACATTTTTGGGATTTTTCTTTGCTATTGTTGGTTTTATATACGCTATCGTGATTGTGGTGCAGAAATGCCTTGGTGTGATTGGCGTGGCTGGTTGGAGCTCGATTATCGCTCTGATGCTTATAATCGGTGGCTGTATCTTGATGATGCTCGGTCTTATCGGCGAATATGTTGGTCGCATTTATATATGCATCAACAATTCACCGCAGTATGTGATTAAAGAAATAAAGGGCTCACTCCCAAAAGAAAATGACAACGCCTGTTAGCACGAGTGCGATTGCGATAACCTTCTGAAGATTGATTTTTTCTTTGAAAAAGAAGTAGCTGAGTATTGGGACGAACAAATACCCGCAGGCTTCAAGAGTGCCAAGTTCCTTCAAAAGAACACCATGGTTCATTGCAAATATATTGGAAACCAACGAGAACATCATTAGTGAATAGCCGCCGATGACCCATGGATTCAGGTATTCCCGAATGAACGATGCGTGTTTGGTTGCTGCTGATTTCTTTAGTAGCATTTGAGCCACGCCGGCAACAAAAATATTGAATAACACGAGTACGTAGAACATTTTACGCCCTCGCAAATAATGTTATGCCGCTGATGATGAAAACAGTCCCAATGGCGTTCTTTAGCGAGATTATTTCTCCAAAGATAAGATTTGCAAAGAGTAGTCCGAAGATCGCGGTTAGACCTTTGAACATATAGGCCAGGCTCACGTCCATCCGCTTGATAATCTGCTGCCACAGCACCGCGTAGATGCCCAGCACGCCCACCGTGCAGGCAAGGAACGCGATGTACCCCGGCGAGAGGAACTCCCGCTGCGACGCCAGCTTCGAGAACACCCCTGACGTGGTGTAAATGAAGAACGTGCCGACCAGGGCGATGTATTTAAGGACAGTGAGCATCTGTCTGGGAATATAGATAAAACGCCCTGCCGGAACAGGCGAAAACGGGGAAATGGCTAGTTTAGTGCATGTCGCGTCATTCACGAATGTTAGTTGCTTAATAGATTAAGCAAGAAATGACAAAAAATGCTTAATGCATTAAGCAAAATTATATAAAATCATCAATAATCTTGACAAATTTAATGTTAGGCGTTGTATTTGCCAATATATGCGGTATATTCAAAGAACACTAGAAAAAGCCGTGAGAAGGATGAATGCGTCCTTTCCTGTAGTCATGGTTACAGGGCCTCGGCAGGTCGGTAAATCCACGCTCCTACGAAACAGCGACAAGGCTCGTCGTTATGTATCATTGGACAGGATGGAACACCGTATCCTGGCTCGCGAAAATCCAGACCTTTTCTTACAGAGGTTCCCGCCCCCTGTGCTCATAGACGAAATTCACCTGGCACCGCAGCTACTCCCCTATATCAAGGCGATATCTGATGAAATCGGGGAAAAGGGGTTGTTCTGGATAACGGGTTCCCAGCAGTTCCGCCTGATGAAGGGTGTATCCGAAAGTCTTGCGGGTCGTGTCGGCATATTGCAGCTACAGGGGCTCTCCCTTGATGAAACAGCGGGTAAACCGGAAATCGACAAGTTTGTTCCCGTTAAGGAATGGCTTGAAAAAAGAAGTTGTTCCGTAGCAGAAGGTTCCCTTCAGTCTTTATTCAGCCGGATTTGGCGAGGCAGCTACCCGGCTCTCTACGAAAATCCCGAAATGGATTGGGAGGATTTCTACAATTCTTACATACAGACCTATATTGAAAGGGACGTGCGAGAGTTGGTCAACATTGGAGACGAACTGGCATTTACAAAGTTCATCACGGCGGTTGCATCCAGGACCGGACAGTTGCTGAACTATTCCGATGTCGCGAAAGACATCGGAAAGAATGTCCCGACCGTGCAGCGATGGCTTTCTATCTTGGTCACCTCCGGACTCGTTTACCTATTGCATCCTTACGCACAAAATATCGGAAACAGGATGACCAAGATGCCCAAGGTTTACTTTTTGGATACGGGTCTAGCCTGCTATTTGACGCGATGGACTTCGCCGGAAGTTCTAGAGGCTGGCGCCAAATGCGGAGAAATGCTAGAGACATTCGTGATTTCCGAGATTTTGAAAACCTATTGGCATAATGGACGGCAACCAAATTTCAGCTTTTATCGCGACAGGGAAAAACGCGAGATCGACCTGATTGTGGAAGAAAACGGTCTGTTGCATCCTGTTGAAATCAAGAAGACGTCGAATCCCACTCAGAAGGACATAAAACATTTCGGTATACTGGAAAAGTACGGCTTACCAGTGGGGACTGGTGCCGTCATATGCCTATCGCAAACATCATTACCATTGACGGACAAGGTAAACATAATTCCGGTGAATTTTTTATAGGTTTTCTGACGGATCCGTCGTGTATGTAATGTATATTTACTCTCGGAGAAAATCATACCGAAATTTTCTTTTGTAATTCCTTGTTATCGCTCCGAAAAGACCATCACTACGGTGGTGGAAGAAATCAAGAGCGAGATGGCCGCCAAGCGCCCGGGCGACACCTACGAGATCGTGCTGGTGAACGGCTTTACGGCTTTCTCGGTCAAGCCCCTACGCGCAAGCACATTCCTCGGGTTCTTCTTCGCGTTCCTGGGTTTCGCTTTCTCAGTACTTGTTGTTGTCCGCAGGCTGCTTGGCCTTACGACGGTGGATGGCTGGAGTACCATTATCGCGCTAATCCTGATTATCGGCGGGCTTATTCTGATGATGCTCGGCCTTATCGGCGAATACATCGGCCGCATCTACATCTGCATCAACGATTCCCCGCAATACGTGATTAAGCAGGTCACGGGTGACCGCCGCGAACTCTAGGCGTCCTTCGAATCATGTGAATCTAGTTTCCTTATTTCGTAATATTGAAAAAGCTGCGCCAGAAAAATCTAACCCTACTATTACAACACCAATATGGTTTTTATGGGGAGTTTCGTACATTTTGCGATTAAACTCAGGTCAAATTCCTTGGAATCACGCATTTTTACGGCCGTTTCGTACATATATGACAAATAGCCTATGGCACGACCGTAGGAATGAGCTTCTTCATTGGTTCTGAATGGATCTTGTTTACGCTTGTGTTTCCGTTTTCTTCTCATCATTATGCCTTGTCGCAGAATTGTTGGCGCCACTTTTGATGGGCTGATTCTACAATTGCAGTATTTTCCAAAAGAATTTCCATTGCGTGCGTGAGACCGATACTGAAATTTTCGGATGAATCACCTCCGAACATATGACACATTTCGTGGACATAAGTTGATAAACCGTCATAGAATTTGTCCGCCTCGATAATGGAACGTTTCAGATATACGCAATCAATTTTATTCCTGATGCACAGGTGCATCTTGTTGGACTGTTTTCGTTTGTTTTTGTAGAGCGTTGCCATTCCGTGGTAGGCGGCTTTAGGATTTGTTATGATTTTGTGGGATGGCCATGGATCTGCAATGAAAAAGTCGCTGAATAGATTTCTGCAAACGTCTTTAAGAATTAAAAAACAGTTTTTCTCAAGTTCTGAATGTAAATTATCGTCTTTGACGAGTCCTCCGTTACGGCGGCATTCGTCTTCAAGTGATGAATAGCCCAATAAAGAAAATGGCTCTCCGACAAGAACGTATTTGTCGCGAACGTTTTTGTACCAACTTCGGGCTTCTTGCCTCCAATTCATTTGTACTTTGCTTAGGTTTGGATAGAGATACAGAAGGTTTGGATATTTGTCTTTGAATTTCTTGCAATATTCAGAAGAATACAGTATGTTGGATAGCAATCTCCGGAGAACGGGAGTCCAACTTTCAAAATCGAAACGGTCAGTGCTGTTGGATATCCAGACTCGTCTCATTTTCTCTACAATTTTAAAGGATGCTTCTGCAGGTAATATCGCGCTCATTCTCTTGAAAACCGTTACAACTTCCATTTCCAAGAGAGAATCTCGTTCACGATCGTTTTGCTCAAAATCGTGTAGGCAAACTACAAGATCGAAAGGGTTCGATCCGCGAATTTGATATCCGCAAAAAATGATTCCTTTTCTGCCGAAATTATAGTTGTACGGCAGTTCGTAATCGTATTGTACTTTGCTGCGTGTGTAAACGGCTCCGTCACAATCTTCCCAAATTTTTTTGCCAAGAAGCTCGTTTTCTGGGTAGTAAAAACTTTTCAAAGCAATTTTGAATATGTTGAAATCCTCGTTTGAAATTCCCTGTAGGATTAGTTCGCTTTGGGGAATGTTTATTTCGGATTCTGCTAAATCGTATGCGAGCATTTGGACTTTTTTGCCGTCAATTATGTGGTCTGTGTGGATGACTTTGAGACTCCAATTGCCGGAGGACATTCTTATTTCCCATTGCTTGTCGCGGAGTGCGCAAAGTGAGGCTATCTTGAATCCTTCGCCGAAATATCCGGCATGCTTTTGGTCTGAATTGGTTTTTGTTGAAGCTCCAATATGCAATAACCATTCGTAATTGAAGGTTTGACCTTCTATGCGCATAGAAAGAGTATTGTCGTGAAAATCGTAATGGAATCGTTCGTACCATTGGTCGCAAGGAACGGAATCGTAAAAATTTTGTATGTAATCTCTAAATATTTGAAATGTTTTCCAATGTACAGGGTATGTGAAAACGATGTTTAAAGGAATGATTTTGTTTTCCATTTTAAGTTGAACTCCTTTGTTGCGCGACTGCGGTCGTATAATTCTTTGCCTGAGCTTCATGTTTCATCAAAGCTTCGTAAACAAGCCTTTTGGCTGTGGTGAAGTCTGCGTTTTTTAAGAACACTCCTTTTGCCAGTGCCCGGAAAAGTTTCGATGATGCATCGACCGCCTTTGTGTAGCCGTCAAGTAAGTCACGGGTTTTGCGGTAGGCAGTTCCCTGTTCCAAACCCATGAAATTCCACAGATGAGCGTAGCCGATAGCGCGTGCCAAAAGATCGGCATAGTCGCGAACGAAATTGCTGGCGAATTTCTTTAGATCGGTGAATTCCTCGGGAATCACGGACATGATGCTCTCGGGGAAGGTCATAGTTTCGATATCAAAGTTTTCCATAAGGAAGCCGGGCGTCAGTCCGTGGAAGAGCTTGTGCACCTTGAGGAATTCTTCGCCTTTCATTTTTACTTTGAATCCGTTTTCAAATGTGATGACGATGCCTTCCTTGTTTGCGGGAAGTTTTGAGACGAACTTTTGTGTGTCTTCCAGGCTAGTTACGTCAAGGCGCTGAGGTGTTGCGATGTTCCATTTTTGTGCAATGCGTTCGACGTAATCAAAACGCATTTCATTTCCGGTTGCGTTGTCGATAATGCCAAGGAGCGTGCATCCTTCGTAATTGTACCGGATGGGGTGTAGGAAAATATCGGCGATGGTTTCGAACATGTAGGTGAGACCGGGTTCCAATTTGCCTAGGATATCGTGGCCTTCTAGCCATTTGCGGGACCATTCCGAATGCTCCGAATGAATTGCACCCGACGAAGTGACCATAGGCTTGCCATCGACTAATCCCGCAATGCACAGAGAACCATCGAGTTTGTCTGTAGCAATGAAATGTCCGAGTTCTCCCTGCAACGTTTTGCTTTTGTTGTTTTGCGGGAAGAACATTCCTTCGTCGGCGGAGGCATGATAAATGGGAGTGAATGAATTGTCGGACAAAACGAGTTCGCTGTAGTTGAAAAATTTGTCCCACGGACGCAATACGCATTTACCTGTTGAAACATTGAAAACATGTCCGCGCGCGTGCAAAGTCGTGCGGTTCCAATAGCTTGAATATATGGCCTGCGCTGTGTATTTGAATTTCACGTATTTGCGGTCGCTCGAATAAAGCGCAGAAACTTCGCCCCGCTCCACTGCCGCAAAGTATTCGTCAAGTTTCGGTAAGTTCATTTGACCCTCATCATTTTTTCATCTTTTCATTGCCATAAAATGACTCTAAAAAATTTGTTTACTTGAGCAAAAAATCGTTGTTTATCACCTTCATCGAGAGAGGGCCTTCGGTGATGCGGCTGTAAACGGGTTCTTGCGGGCGGATGACGATGCCTTCTTTGTGGAGTCCGCTTTCGTATTTGCCACGAGCGCGTTCGATGAATTCTGCAACGGTGGTGTAGGGGAGTTGCTCGCCTGTTTCTTCGATGGGAACGTGGCTGAGGCCAGACGCTTCGCAGAATTTCAGCATGTCTTTAAGTCCGAGGCGGCGGTGAATGTCCATGTCGATGAGCGTGAAAACAAACCAGTTTGGAGTGAACAACTTAAGGCGGTTCTTCTGGATTCCTTCGCCACAGAATTCACCCTGAATAGCGAAGTTTTTGAGCCCGATGGTTGCTGCTCCGGCCTCGATTTTTTCACGGATTTCGTTCTTGTGGGCAAATTTCCAGAAGGGACATTTTTCGTTGTCGGCATATTCGAAATTACGCCCACATACGCCGAATTTTTCGTCAATCAGGTACATTGTGACACTGGTTCCGTCCATCTTTGTAGAGATGTAGTAAGGAACCCCCTTGAATTCTTCGATGAGACCGGGTTCCGCCTGCACGCGGATTTCGTCGGTTTTGGGAATGTTGTACGGCATGGGGCCGATTGCGGTTCCGCTGCCGGTTGCGACTTCGGGCGTACTCCACTTGTGCACGCCAAGAATTTCGGTGACATCGTCGCCGATTTGTGACGCGCATTGTTCCGCATCAGTTGGCAATATGGTAAGCGGGAGCGCGAGTCCCTGTGAAATTTGCCCACGAAATTTTTGCGTTCTTAAGAGGAATCCTTCGCCCATCAAGTCGTTATTCTTGTAGCAGGAATTCCTGAGAAATTCAAATTTTTCGCATACGGGCAGGAATGAGTCTACTTCAAAATAGACGCATAAATCGCCAGTGTGGAATTCGCCTTTCTTGGCAACGCATTTCCAGCCCAGTACCGACACGACCTCGATGCGATCGGCTCCTTCGATGGGTTGGATGTCCGAAATGGTCTGCACGGAAGCAAGCTTTCTTTTCATATAATTCTCCTAGTTTAGATTGTTTTCTCAGCTTTTTGGAGCTTTGCGTGGAGTAATCTATATTCATGCCGGATTCCCTGTCAAGGGCTCGGACTTTCCTGTGTTTTTTGAAAAAAATAATACACCTATTGCATTTATTAAAATTTTAATGTATATTATAGGTGTAGTAAAATTAAGAGGTTGAAATGCAGGTTGTGTTCGCAGACAAAGAATTAGCTCGCTGCGCGGGCGACAGGGCCTATGCTGTGCGAAAGTTGGGGCAACGACGGGCGGATGTTTATTCGGTAAGAATAGACGCCTTGCTTCGAGCTGTTGATTTGGATTCATTGAAATATGTGGCGGGGCGTTTTCATGAATTGGTTGGCGACCGTGCGGGGCAATGGGCGTGCGATTTAGATCATCCGTATCGGCTTATATTCAAGCCAGTTTTAAATAGTGACGGGAATATCGTCGGATTGATTGTGGAACAAACTGTTTCTATTTTAGAAATTGTAGATTATCATAAGTAGGAGCTCTTATGCAGGTTTTTAGATGTGATGAATTGGCTGTTGTGGTGCCTCCTGGGCGGCATCTTGCTGAAAAACTTGAAGAAATGGGCCTAGATGCGAATGACTTGGCTGCGCGTATGGGGTATACGCCCAAGGCGGTGAATGATATTTTGCAGGGCAATTGCCGCATTATGCCGGAAGTCGCAATCATGTTGGAGATGGTTACAGAAATCCCAGCTTCGTTTTGGCTGCGTAGCCAAATTGCTTATGATGAATACCTTTCACGCGAACTTATTAAGGCAACGCTTGATAACCAGCCCTTGTGGCGAAAATCTTTTCCCGAAGAACTTGACGTGCGCGACTGGGTGCGTCGCGGAAAAAACGACGGTGACGACAAATCGGGCCTTTCGCTCCTCAAATTCTTCGCGGTGGCGTCCCCCAAGGCGTGGGACGGTTACTACAAGGATGCCCGGCTGAAGGTGGCGTTCCGCATTTCTCTTGCCGAGGTCAAGGATCCGTATGCCATGTCGGCATGGATTCGTCGGGGCGAGATTCTTTCGGATCAGGACCCGATGGAAAAATTGGGACAGCCGACAGTCCGCAAGAACCTGAAGGCGGCACTTCCCGAAATCATCGCGTTTGCGGCGGCCAACAAGGTGCGCCCGAGGGGCGAGAAGCGCATTACCTACTGGACGCCTGAAGCGGAAGTGGTTGACGACTGCATGACGGGCCTGCAGGCGCTTTGTCGCAAAATCGGTATCCGTGTGCTGTTCGTGCAGAACTTCAAGAGCGCCCCGGTTCACGGGATGTACCGCTGGTACAAGGACGTTCCCTTAATCCAACTGCACGACCGCTTCGAGAAGCGCGCGGCGATGTGGTTCACGTTCTTCCATGAGTTGGCGCATGTACTTTACCATGGTAAGAAGGGAATTTGTCTGCAAAACATCGAAATCACGCACAACTATCCCGAAAAAGAGGATGAGGCCAACTGCTTTGCGCAGAAGTGCATGGCGGATGCGGGTTTTAAGGTGTAGTTGCTCGTCGCAAGTCGTTGCGATATCGCAGGCGTTTTTTCCTAGTACGTCAATCCGAATCCGTACGGGTAGAGTCCTTTTTTTCCGTCACCTACGTTGATGGGTATTTGTTTTGCGTCTTTGGGCCAGGTGTGGGGGAGTTTGCCGGTGGGTTTGACTTTGCTAAAGAGTACGTCAGCGACGCCAGCGCCTTCGCTGCCGGGGAGCCATGCGACAACAAAGGCGTCGGCGGCGTTGATGAGCGAGGTGATGGGGAGCGGGCGGCCGGTGATGAGCACAACGGCGACTTTGTGGCCTGCTTTTTGCCAAGATTTAATTTGTGCAATGTCGTTATCGGTGCTGTTGAACGACATGTCAGTTCGCGCTTTCTTGGTGATGATTTTGTTGTTGAAATCGTTGCCGCGGTAGTCGCCGAACCATTCTGCGTATGGGACTTCACCGATGACATAGACGATTGTTCCTGCTTCTTCGGCGGTGGCGACTCGCGCTCCTTTGGCGACTTCGTCGAAACCAGCTTGGATTGAGGTTGCGCCTGGAACTTCTTCCATGGTGCCTTGCCAGCCGAGTGTCCATGCGCCGCACTGTAACCCGGTGTTGTTGGCGTGGCTGCCTGTGACGAAAATTTTGTCTGTAGTGGCGAGCGGGAGTACTTTTTTGTTTTTCAATACAACGAGGCTTTTTTGAACTGCTTCGCGGGCGAGTTGGCGGTGTTCTGCACTGCCGATGTTCTTGGTGATGCCGACGTATGCGGCGGGGCCGTTCGGGTTGTCGATTCGACCGGCGCGGATTTTGGCGCGCAGAATTCTGCGGCAGGCGTCCTTGACGCGTTCTTCGCTGATTGCTCCCGATGCGATGAGTTCTTTCATGTTGCTGACGAAGGCTTCTGCAGATTGCGGGACCATGGCCATGTCGAG
>JAEEGK010019862.1_pt1 | contig 14358 bp, 7 predicted proteins | sample 8958771 | NCBI WGS metagenome assembly JAEEGK01 (sample SAMN16246547, study PRJNA631951) | gut metagenome | biome: gut microbiome; feature: rumen; material: SC-attached | host: Bos | place: Iran: Karaj | collected 2018-10
CCAGTGATTCGCGGACTTCCTCGACTGCCTGGAGGAATTCGGGTTCGTGTGCGTTCCTCTCTTTGAGTCCTGCGAAGACGTCCTTCAAGTACTGGTTCTTTATTGCCATTTTTTCACCTTGGCCCACATCCTATGGATGTGGCATGCCCAGTGAATTAAAATTCATGGATATAAGGCATTCCATATACCCCCGGTATTTTGCCAGATATTTGTCTAATAATTTTATTAAAATTCTATTTCATTAGACAAATGTCTAAATTCATCGAAAATCGTAATCGAATGATATAGGCAGACGGTCAGTTGCTTTCGTCCTTCAGAAGCATCTTGTATCCCACGGGGATGACCTTGATGAACCTCTTGCAGCTGTTCTCCCAATCCGACAGGAGAGACTTCGCTGTCGCACTGCCGGTGTACCTGTGATGCTTCTCGATGATCTTCTTGAGCTCCCTGCGGTCCTCAGGATCGTCAAGCAGTTCCAATTCCACCATGTCCATGTTGCAGTGTCTGTCGAAATCCCCGTCATCGTTGAGCACGTAGGCGATACCTGCGGACATACCTGCGGCGAAGTTCCTTCCGCATCTTCCAAGCACCACTACTCTTCCGCCGGTCATGTATTCGCAGCAGTGATCTCCTGCCCCTTCGGCAACGGCAACGGCTCCGCTGTTGCGTACGCAGAACCTCTCGCCTACACGGCCTGCGATGTAGAGTTCGCCAGCGGTCGCTCCGTAGAGCACGGTGTTGCCTGCAAGCACATCCTGCGGGTTGGAATCCTTCCTTGAGATCGAGATCCTGCCTCCGGACAGACCCTTTCCGACGAAATCGTTCGCTTGACCTTCGAGATGGAAAGATATCCCCTTGGAGAGGAACGCTCCGAAGCTCTGTCCCGCATCTCCTGTGAAATCGACACGTATCGTATCATCCCTCAGGATCAGTCCGCGGCTCTGCAGTTCGCCTGAGAGCATCGCACCTACGGAACGGTCGGTGTTCCTGATGGGGTAACTGCATGAGACCTCGTTACCTGCCTCTATCTGCGATATGCGGGCACCGATGATGTCGCCGTCGATGCACTTACTGATATCTTCATCATGAGCTGAACTGAAACACCTCGCCCCCTCTTCGACGAATAGCAGCGGGGAGACATCCAATGACGAGGCCCTTCCGAAGACCTTCCTCTTCCTTATCAGATCGGCCCTGCCTGTGATCTCACCGAGACTGCGGAATCCCATGGCGGCAAGACGTTCCCTGACATCGTTCGCGATCGACTCAAGATAGTTGATCACGTTCTCAGGGGTGCCCTTGAACTTCGCTCTCCTCTCGGGATCCTGTGTCGCAATACCTACGGGACATGTGTTGGTCTGGCACTTGCGGCACATGAGGCATCCCATGGACACGAGGATCGAGGATGCGAAACCGAATTCATCGGCTCCGAGCAGAGCTGCCATTATGACGTCACGGCCTGTCTTAAGCTGTCCGTCGACCTGGAGGATCACACGGTCCCTGAATCCGTTCGAGACCAGAGATTGCTGCGCTTCAGCGAGACCTATCTCCCACGGGAGACCGGCATATCTCATGGATGACATGGGGGCGGCACCCGTTCCTCCGTCCGCACCCGATATGAGGATCTTATCCGCACCTGCCTTGGCGACACCGGAGGCCACTGTACCCACACCGGTCTCCGAGACAAGCTTCACGCTAATGCAGGCCTTTGGGTTGACGCATCTCAGGTCGAGGATCAGCTGCTTCAGGTCCTCGATCGAATAGATATCGTGATGCGGCGGAGGAGAAATCAACGTAACACCGGGGAGGGTATGGCGTGTAGCCGCGATCACCTTGTCGACCTTGAATCCCATCAGCTGACCGCCCTCTCCGGGTTTCGCACCCTGGGCACACTTGATCTGCAGTTCCTCCGCATTCGCCAGGTATTCCGTGTTCACACCGAACCTTCCGGATGCGACCTGTCTGACATGAGAACAGATATCCTTGCCGTCGATGGGTACGTTCCTTGACGGATCCTCTCCACCTTCTCCGCAGTTGCTCTTGGCTTGTATCCTGTTCGCGGCCAATGCCATCGTCTCATGAGCCTCCTTACTGATGGCTCCGAAGGACATGGCCTCGATCACGAATCTCTTCACTATCTCCGAAACGGGTTCGACATCCTCGACATCGACCCTCGTCTTGCCCTTGCTCTCCTCCATCAGGTCACGGATGAAGAACAGTCCGTCCCCGAGATCCGCTCTCTCAGCGAATGCGGGATAGATGTCGGGGTCTGCCGAGGAGGCATGGAGCAGTTTCACTGTCTCGGGGGACCATGCATGCCTCTCTCCTCCCGGATGGTGGCTGTACACCCCGCGGTCGGTGAGAGCGAATGAATCTGAATTGTAGACTGAGGAATGGTTCGCTATGATGTCCTCCGCGATATCCTTGAGACCTATGCCTCCGAGTACCGACGATGTACCGAATAGATACTTCTGGCACATATCCTTGTCAAGCCCTATGGCCTCGAACAGACATGAGCCGCGGTATGACCTGATCGTCGAGATTCCCATCTTCGACATTATCTTCATGAGTCCTTTCTCGAGGACGTGGATGTACCTCTCCTCAGCGGTATCGGCATCGTAGGGGATAGCTCCGGAACTGCAGAGTTCCTCTATCTCCTCGTAGACGAGATACGGGTTCACAAGATTGACTCCGTATGCGAACAGCAGTGCGATGTGCTCTACTTCCCTCGGCTCGCCTGATTCCACGATGATCCCGGTCTGAAGACGCTTCTTGTTCTCGACCAGATGCTGATTAACGGCCGCGAGCGCCAGCAGGGAAGGTATCGGTGCATGCTTGGAATCTATGCTCCTGTCCGAGAGGATGATGTAAGAATCTCCCTTCTCGACTATCTCGTCCGCCTGTCTGCATATGGAATCCAATGCTTCCTCGAGTCCCTCAGGTCCCTTGGACACATCAAAGACGATAGGTATGACCTCGGTGGAGAATCCGCGGTACCTCAGGTTCTTCAAGAGGTCCAGCTCACGGTTCGTGATGATCGGGTGCCTGACCTTGACGATATGGCAGCTGTCCGATGCGGGAGAGAGCATGTCATTCTGAAGCGGTCCGATGTATCCTGTGATGGACATGACCAGCTCCTCCCTTATCGGATCGATGGCAGGGTTCGTGACCTGCGCGAAGGACTGCCTGAAGTAGTTGAAGAACAGCTGAGGCTGGTCTGACAGTATCGGTAGAGGCGTGTCACATCCTGTGGATGAGACCGGCTCCTTGAAATTGAGTATCGAGGACACGAACGTGTTGTCGATATCCTCCTTGGTGTAGCGGAACATGCCTTTGGCATGGACCATGTCCTGGACCGAGCGATCGACCGTACGACCGGAAGATACATCTGCCAGATCGATACGATTCTTCTCCAGCCAGTCCCTGAACGGATATGCGGAAGCAAGAGCTCCTTTGATCTCGCTGTCCCTGACGATCCTGTTCCCTTCGGTGTCGATGAGGATCATCTTTCCGGGCCTCAGCCCTCCGGACTCCTTGATAGAAGACCCTTCTATCGGCAGGACTCCGGTCTCTGATGCCATGATCATGAGCCCGTCGTTGGTGATTGTGTACCTGACCGGACGCAGTCCGTTCCTGTCCAGCATCCCTCCTGAGAGCTTTCCGTCGGTGAACAGCACCGCTGCAGGCCCGTCCCAGGGCTCCATGTAGATCGAATTGTACTCGTAATAGGCCTTCAGGGAATCAGGGATCGGGTTCTTGCTGTTCCATGACTCGGGGATGAGCATGGACATCGCGTTGGACATCGAAAGCCCGCTCAGGGTCATGAACTCGAACACGTTGTCCATCGATGCGCTGTCGCTCATGCCCGGCTGGACTATAGGCGAGATATCCTCGATGTCGGAGAAGGTCTTGTTCTTCAGTATGCTCTCCCTTGCGCGCATCCAAGAGCGGTTTGCGTTGATGGTGTTGATCTCACCGTTGTGGCAGAGCATCCTGAAGGGCTGTGCCAGCTTCCACATGGGAACGGTGTTCGTACTGAATCTGGAATGGACCATCGCGACCGATGATTTGAGGTCGGGATCGCTGAGGTCGAGATAGTAGCGGCGTATCTGCTCGGGGGTGAGCATGCCCTTGTAGACGATGGTCTTGGTGGAGAGGCTGCAGATGTAGAACTCTTCATCCTGCACCTTCCTCTCGGTGTGCTTCCTGAGCAAGTACAGCTTCTTCTCCAGGGTCTCCTGGCTGTCATAGCTGCTCAGGAACACCTGGACTATGCGTGGCTCCGTCTCCAAGGCCAGGGGTCCGGGGACGCTGTGGTCCACAGGCACATCGCGCTCTCCGATGATCTTCAGACCGACGGCCTTGGCCTCCTCCCTGAATATCGAAAGACAGTTCGCCGATCTGGAGGCGTCCTTGGGAAGGAACATCAGGCCTGTACCGTACCTTCCGGCCTCAGGCGCATCTATACCGCACTTCAGGACGAAGTCGTGAGGGATCTGTATCGTGATTCCGGAACCATCACCGGTGCAACCGTCGGCGTTCTCAGCCCCACGGTGCGCCAGATTCTCCAGGACCTTAAGACCGCTATCCACGATTCCATGGCTAGCGCTGCCGTCTATCCTTACGACCATGCCGACTCCGCAGGAATCCCGCTCGTCAGCGGGGTCGTAAAGACCGCATACTGGATTCATATGAACTCTCTTCAGTGGATGAACAGCAGCTCTCTGTACTTGGGCAGAGGCCACATCTGATCGTCAATCATCATCTCAAGCGAATCCACATGCTCCCTAATCTTCTCGAGCATGGGTGCGACATCGTCGTGGTACATGACCGCGGTCTTGCGGTCCTCGTCCATCTTGGACAGCTTCTCTTCCATCTTGTCCAGCTTGATGACGTATGCCTCCGCTGAGGAGATGTCGTCTGAGATGCGCTTGATCAGGTTCATCTGTGATGCTGCCATCTTCTTGAACTCGGCTGCAGGGTACAGTTCCTTCAGGCCCTTGACGTTCTGCAGGAGCATGCTCTGATATCTGATCGCCACTGGAATTACGTGGTTGGTGGTCAGGTCGCTGAGAACCCTTGCCTCGATTGCGAGCTTCTTGCAGTAGATCTCCCAGTAGACCTCCTTCCTGGACTCCAGCTCGACCTTGGTCATGACGCCGGTGTCCTTGAAGATCTTGATGGTCTCCTTCGTGGTGTACTGGTCGTAGATCACGGGCGCTGATGTCTCGCAGTCAAGGCCACGCTTCTTAGCCTCGGCCTTCCACTCGTCGGAGTATCCGTTTCCGTCGAAGCAGATGTTCTTACATGCCTTGAAGGTCTCGCGGGTCTCGTCGAGGACCGCCTGCATCACAGGGGTTCCGGCGGACACCCTCTTCTCCACCGCCTTCTTGAAGATGTTCAGCTGATAGGCCAGGATGGTGTTGAGCACCATGATGGGTCCGGAGCAGTTCGCGCTGGATCCGACGGCCCTGAACTCGAACCTGTTTCCGGTGAATGCGAAGGGAGAGGTCCTGTTCCTGTCGGTGTTGTCCACCAGCAGCTCGGGGATCTGGGGGATTCCCAGGCTGTAGCCCTTCTTTCCGCTGATCTTGACCATGTCCTTGCTTGCGAGGAGCTTCTCGAAAGCTTCGGTGACCTGCTTTCCGAGGAAAGAGGAGATGATCGCGGGAGGAGCCTCGTTCGCTCCGAGCCTGTGTGCGTTGGTCGCGTTGAGGACCGTTGCCTTGAGCAGTCCGTTGTTGTCATAGACTGCCTTGAGTGTGTTCGCCATGAAGCACAGGAACCTGAGGTTCTCCTCATCGGTCTTACCGGGGGACATCAGTCCGATTCCGCTCTCGGTACCGAGGGACCAGTTGCAGTGCTTTCCAGAACCGTTGATTCCCGCGAAGGGCTTCTCGTGGAGGAGCACCTCGAATCCGTGCCTCTCGGCGACGTTCTTCATCAGGGACATGAGGAGCAGGTTGTGGTCGATTGCGAGGTTCGCTGCCTCGTATACGGGAGCGATCTCGAACTGGTTGGGCGCCACCTCGTTGTGCCTGGTCTTGACCGGGATTCCCAGTTTATATGCCTCGATCTCGAGATCCCTCATGAAGTTCAGGACCCTCGGAGGGATGTCTGCGAAATAGTGGTCGTCCAGCTGCTGGTTCCTGGCGCTGTCGTGCCCAAGGAGGGTACGGTCCGTCAGGACCAGGTCGGGGCGGTCCATGTACAGGTCCTTGTCCACAAGAAAGTACTCCTGCTCCCAGCCCAGATATGAGTGGATGACCTCGTCGCCCTCTCCGAAGAACTCGAGGATTCCCTTGGCGGCCTTGGTCACTGCCGCGTCTGACTTCAGGAGAGGCGTCTTGTAGTCCAGGGCCTCTCCGTTGTAGGAAACGAATACTGTGGGGATACAGAGCGTGTCTCCGATGATGAATGCGGGCGATGAGGGATCCCATGCGGTGTATCCTCTCGCCTCGAATGTGTTCCTCAGACCTCCGCTGGGGAATGATGATGCATCGGGCTCCTGCTGGAAGAGGAGCTTTCCGCTGAAGTTCTCCATGGCCTCGCCGTGACGGCGTGGATCGGTGAATGAGTCGTGCTTCTCCGCAGTACCTCCGGTCAGAGGCTGGAACCAGTGGGTGTAGTGGGTGGCTCCGTGGTCCATTGCCCACCTCTTCATTCCCTCAGCCACATGGTTTGCGACTTCCTTGTCCAGGGTCGCTCCCCTCTCGACGGTCTCGTAAATGGACCTCCTGGTCTCCTCGGAGAGATACTTTCTCATCGCCGCTCTGTTAAAGACGTTGCAGCCGTAGTACTTCGACGTCTCCTTCTCGGGGGCGGTCGTTACGACGGGCATCTTAGCATTCGCCTTATCAACCACAGTGAACCTAAAGTTCTGCATGGTTCGATAACTCGAAACACGATTTTTATATCTTTTGCAGAGAAGATTTTGCCATTCAGCAATTTGGTCTGCGATAGGTCATGCAAATACATGAGTTGTCGGATTTCAGACATTTTTCGCTACGAAATCAGAAAAACTGCTCCCGGAGAAGGGCGCAGCGGAGCGCCGGAACTCCGGGAGGAAAAACGGTTTAAAGACCCTTGTGCGCCATGGCGGCCTTCACCAATCCGAAGTGCAGAGGCGAGGGCGAGAGAGGCCTGCTCTTGAACTCAGGGTGGAACTGAGCGGCCATGAAGTAGGGATGCCCGTCAAGCTCAGCGATCTCCATCCTCTTGCCGTCCTCGGACCTGCCGGTGAAATGCCATCCAGCAGCCTCCAATCTATCGATATAGTCGATATTTACCTCGTATCTGTGCCTGTGGCGCTCGTCGCAGCCATCGGATCCGTAGAGCTCGGCGGCCTTGGACCCTCCAGCGATCACGGTATGACGGGAACCAAGTCTCATGGTGCCTCCCATATCGCTGATATCGGCCTGCTCCGGCATGAGGATTATGACTGGATTTGCCGTATCTGGATTGAACTCTGAGGAATCGGCATCGTTCAGGCCCACCACATGCCTGGCGATCTCGATGGTGGCCACCTGGAATCCCAGGCAGACTCCCAGGAACGGGATCTTGTTCTCCCTGGCGTAATTGGCGGCTGCGATCTTCCCCTCGACTCCCCTGGTCCCAAATCCTCCGGGAACCAGAACTCCGTCGCATCCTTCCAGCAGATCCTTGGGGTTCTCTGACAGGAACCTGTCGGAATCGATGAATCTTACTTTTACTCCACAGTTTAGTTTAGCGCCCGCGTGCGTGAAGGATTCCAAGTGGCTGAGATATGAGTCAGCAAGGGCTGTGTACTTGCCTACGAGCGCTATCTCCACACGGCCTTTCGGGTTGACGATCCTCTCGACAAAACCCTTCCACTCGCTCATATCGGACTTCTTCGTCAGAGGGCCGAGGTCCATGCGCTTGATGATGTAATCGGCGACACCCTGTTTCTCCAGGATCATGGGGACCTCGTATATCGTACGGGCATCTGGACACGAGATGACCGCGCTCTCGTCAACGTCGCAGAACATCGAGATCTTCCTCTTGGCAGAATCTGTGATCTCGCTCTTGCATCTGCATATGATCATGTCCGGCCTGATACCGGCGTTCATCAGGTCCTTGACGGAATGCTGGGTGGGCTTGGTCTTCTCCTCCCCGACGGTACCCATGATCGGCACCAGGGTGCAGTGGATGAACAGAGCGTTCTCGTTCCTTCCTATGTCCCTGCCGAGCTGTCTGACCGCCTCCAGGAAAGGCATGGACTCGATGTCTCCGACAGTTCCTCCGAGTTCCACGATGACCACGTCTGCATCCGAATTCCTTGCGGCTTGTATCATGCGCGATTTGATCTCATCCGTTATCTGAGGGATGATCTGAACCGTCTTACCCAGATAGGAGCCCTTACGCTCGTTCTCGATGACCGAGCGATAGACCTTTCCTGTGGTAATGTTGTTGTCCCTGCCGAGGTTGAGGTCCATGAAACGCTCGTAGTTCCCGAGGTCAAGATCGACCTCCCCTCCGTCGTCCAAGACATAGACCTCACCATGCTCGTATGGGTTCATGGTACCCGCATCTATGTTGAGGTATGGATCGACCTTGATCGATGTCACCCTGATTCCACGGGATTTCAACAGAAATCCTATGGAGGATGCAGTGATTCCCTTGCCTAAACCCGAAATAACTCCGCCGCTGACGAAAATGAATTTCATTGAAATCAACGGGATTGAATGACTGCTGTCAAACTTATTAAACCTTCTTTTTGTCGGATTTCAGACAAATGCCGTTTTTCAGGGAAATTAGGGTTAAATAGCATCTATTTGATGGGAACATCCCGATGATAAGTTACCTCGTGCTCGAAGATGGAACGGTGTATGAAGGGGATTCGTTCGGTTATCAGGCCGAAGCTTTTGGAGAAGTCGTATTCAGCACCGGAATGAGCGGATATCAGGAGAGTCTCACCGACCCTTCGTACAAGGGCCAGATACTTGTGATGACGTTCCCCACGATAGGAAACTACGGGGTCAACGACGAGTACTTCCAGTCGATCGGGATCCACTGCCGTGCCCTCGTTGTCAGGGAATACACCGAGATTCCTTCAGATTCCTACAAGGGAAAGACCATCGACGAGTTCCTCAAGGACTTCAAGGTCCCCGGGATCTCCGGAATCGATACAAGAGATCTCGTCATCAGGATTAGGGAGCAGGGAACACTCAAGGGAGCTATCATCTACGACGAGGATGCGATCGACGAGACCATCGATGAGCTCAAGAGGATGCCTGCACCATCCGATGCGGACCTGGTCCGCGAGGTGTCCTGCAAGAGCATCGAGAGATACGACAACGGAAAGGAATACACCGTAGGGCTGTTGGACTGCGGCGAGAAATCCCGTATCCTTCACGACCTCAGCGAGGTCTTCAACGTCATCATGTTCCCATACGACACCCCCTCGGATGTCATGATAGACACTGGAATCCAGGGGATTCTGGTCTCCAACGGGCCTGGGAACCCCAGTCATCCCAACATCATCAAGGGTCCCGTGAAGGCGGTCTCCGACCTTTCACCGGTCATGCCAATCATGGGAATATGCCTAGGAAATCAGATCACTGCCCTGTCATTCGGCGGAAGCACCTACAAGATGAAGTTCGGACACCGCGGATGCAATCAGCCCGTTTCCTACGAGGGGCGCGTCTACATCACCAGTCAGAACCACGGTTTCGCCGTGGACGAGAACAGCCTAGAAGGCACAGGGCTCATAGCGGATCAGTTCAACATCAACGACCGCAGCGTGGAGGGAATGAAGCACAAGGACCTCCCGATCTTCACCTCGCAGTATCATCCGGAGGCTCATCCGGGACCGCACGACACTTCGTTCCTGTTCCGTAGATTCTCCGAGGTCGTAAGGGGGGAGCGCAGATGAAGAAGCAATACAACAAGCTGCTGGTTATCGGATCGGGACCTATCGTCATAGGACAGGCAGCGGAATTCGATTTCTCAGGTTCACAGGCATGCCGCTCGCTGCGCGAGGAAGGATACAAGACGGTGCTGGTGAACAGCAACCCCGCCACCATCCAGACCGACCCCGATACCGCAGACAGCGTCTACATCGAGCCCCTCACCGCCGAATCGGTCGCGAAGATCATCGAGAAGGAAGGTGTCGATGGAGTCATCTCAGGAATGGGAGGGCAGACCGGACTCAACATCTCTGCGGAACTCGCGGAGAAGGGATACCTCAAGAAGTACGGCGCAGAACTGGTCGGGACACAGCTTGAGGCCATCGACAAATCAGAGGATAGGGAGCTGTTCAAGGAGACAATGGAATCCATCGGCGAACCCGTTCCCAAATCCAAATCGGTCAACAGCGTCGAGGAAGCCATCGAAGCAGTCAAGTTCATCGGAAAGTACCCTGTGCTTGTCCGTCCCGCATTCACGCTAGGTGGAACCGGAGGAGGTATCGCATACAACGAGGAGGAGCTTCGCGAGATTTGCAAGCTCGGACTCTCTTACAGCCGTATCCATCAGGTGCTCATCGAGGAGAGCGTGCTCGGATGGAAGGAGATCGAGTACGAGGTCATGAGGGACTCCAAGGACAACTGCATCATCATATGCAACATGGAGAACCTGGACCCCATGGGAATCCATACCGGAGAGTCCATCGTCTGCGCACCCTGCCTGACCCTCTCCGATCAGGACCTGCAGATGTTCCGCAGCGCATCGATCAAGATCATCCGTGCGCTGAAGATCGAGGGCGGATGCAACGTGCAGTATGCGTTCGATCCCGTCACACACGATTACCGTGTCATCGAGGTCAACCCGAGAGTATCGCGTTCATCAGCATTGGCATCCAAAGCGACAGGATACCCCATCGCTAGAGTCGCCACCAAGATAGCGGTCGGATACACATTGGATGAGATCCCGAACCGCATCACCGGAAAGACCTATGCGGCATTCGAGCCTGCTATCGACTACATCGTCATCAAGATCCCACGCTGGCCCTTCGACAAGTTCCGCACAGTGGACAGACATCTTGGAACACAGATGAAATCCACCGGGGAGATAATGTCCATCGGCCGCACAGTGGAGGAATCGATCCTCAAAGGACTCCGCTCGCTGGAGATAGGCGCCTTCGGATTGGATCCGATCGACATTACCGATGCAGAGATCCACGAGGAGTTCCGCAACGCGACAGACCGCCGCATATTCGCCATCGGCGAAGCGCTGAGAAGAGGCTGGAGCGTACAAGACATCGCCAAGGAGACGCATTGGGATATATTCTTCATACAGAAGCTCAAGAACATCATCGACATGGAGAAGAAGATCAAGGCCGGACCTCTGACAGACAAGCTGCTCAAGGAGGCCAAGGAGATGGGATTCTCCGACGAGAACATCGCGAAGATCCTAAGCGACCGCGACGAATGGTCCGTCATGGAGCAGCGCGAGAAGGCAGGCATCGTCCCGAAGTACAAGATGGTGGACACCTGCGCAGCCGAGTTCTCGGCATCCACGCCATACTACTACAGCACCTACCGCGGACGCTCCTCGGAGGTAGTCGACGACGGGAAGAAGAAGGTCGCCATCATCGGAGGCGGCCCGATCCGTATCGGACAGGGAATCGAGTTCGATTACTGCTGCGTCCACGGAGTCATGGCCCTTCAGGAAGAAGGCATAGAGGCGATAATGATCAACAACAATCCCGAGACGGTCTCCACCGATTACGACATCTCAGACCGCCTCTACTTCGAGCCCTTGGAATTAGAAGATGTGTTGAACGTCATCAAGGCAGAGAACGTCGACGGAGTGATCTGCCAATACGGCGGACAGACCTCGGTCAACCTCGCCATCGACATCGAGAAGGGAATCAAGGGAACGAAGACCAAGATCCTAGGAACAACCCCCGACCAGATGGATGTGGCGGAGGACAGGAAGAGATTCACCGACCTCATGCGCAGCCTGGGCATCAGACAGCCTCCGTCCGGTACCGCATACTCCTACGATGAGGCGATCCGCATCGCCAACGATGTGAAGTACCCCGTACTGGTCCGCCCCAGCTATGTCCTGGGAGGACGTGCGATGGAGATCGTCTACTCGGACGAGGAACTGAAGACTTACATGGAGACCGCGGTGAAGGTGTCCCGCAACCACCCCGTCCTGATAGACAAGTACATCTCGGAAGCGGTTGAGATCGATGTGGATTCCGTCTGCGACGGAGAGGATGTCTACGTAGGAGGAATTCTCGAGCACATAGAGTACGCCGGATGCCACTCCGGTGATGCCACAATGGTCATGCCTCCGTACACCCTGAAGCAGGATACGATAGATGAGATCGTTGAGATCAACCGCAAGGTCGCACTCGCATTGAAAATCAACGGTCTGATGAACCTCCAGCTGGCCTACAAGGGCGGCCAGATATGGATGATCGAGGCCAACCCCAGAGCTTCGAGGACGATCCCGTTCATATCCAAAGCGACGGGCGTGCCTCTGGCCAAGATTGGTGTCAAGGTCATGCTGGGAAGGAAGCTCAAGGAGTTCGGTCTCTCCGGTTACAAGGCGATAGACCACTATGCGGTGAAGGAATCCGTGTTCGCGTTCCTCAAACTGCCCGGAGTCGACACCATCCTGACTCCTGAGATGAAATCCACCGGAGAGGTCATGGGAATCGACCCCGACCTCCATGCAGCATGCCTCAAGGCTTTGACAGCAGCGGGAACGATCCTTCCCAAGAAGGGCGGAGTGTACATCACGGTCAACGACAACGACAAGCCCCGTGCTGTGGATGTCGCCAAATCCCTGGTCGGAATGGGATTCAGAATATACGCCACCAGAGGCACCTCGAAGTATCTGGAAGAGCACGGCATCGAGAACACACGCGTCTACAAGAACACCGAGGACCTGGAACCCAATGCCCAGAACCTGATGCGCAACGGCGACATCAACCTGGTCATCAACACCCCCAGGGAGCACTCCGGTGCGATCAGAGACGGGCATGCGATGCGCCGTATGGCGGTCGAACTGGAGATCCCGTACATCACAACCATGAACGGTGCGGAGATGGCCGTCGGAGCCATGGCGGTGGAACTTAAAGGGGAAACGGGCGTCAAGAGCATGCAGGAATACCACGGATTGGAATTCTGATAAGGGACATGTCTAACTTTATATGACCTCAACATACCGCATATCATGGCAGAGGGACAGAGCACTCCGAGTTTCTTCGAGGGTGTCAAACAGCGTTTCAACAAGCCTCAGATCATAAGGGCTATCGGTTCATTCATAGGGATCGGTTTCCTTGGTGTGCTCTGGGCATTCTTCGATCTGCCCCTCCTGATAGCATCCTTGGGTTCCACCGCTGTGACCCTGTTCGGTCTTCCGAAAGCACCTGCTGCCAAGCCTAGGACGGCGATCCTGGGGCAGTTCCTCTCAGCTGTCTGCGGCTGGTGCACACAGTACCTTCTCGGGACCGAATGGTATGCCTGCGCCATCGCTGTGATGCTGTCCCTGATTGTCATGGTCATATTCAACTGCGTACATCCTCCGGGAGGAGCCACGGCACTTTCCGCCGTCCTTATGCCCCAACCCTGGACGTTCATAATCGCACCGGTGACCGTCGGTGTTATTTTCCTGGTATGCGTTGCCTATCTCACGAACAAGGCCTGCGAGCGTTACGAGACGAAGCCGGAACCTGCGAAGTGAGTTGAACGTGATGTCTGAGGACAAGAAAGTGGACAAGTGGAACACAGCTTCAGCGATAGCCTTCGCCGCCGCGATCGGGATAGGCATCCTCGTAGGTTACCTCACAGATTTCGTAAACGGGGTGTTCGCCATCATGGTGATTTCGGGCGGATACCTTGCCATTTCCTTCTATCTCAGAGACAGGGACGACACGTCCGGAGGGCCTTCGGAATTCGGTGCGGCCGTCATGGGCGGAGTGATCCTCGCCGGAATCGGTGTGTGCGGAATGATCTACAGGTTCACAGACAATGTGATCCTTACCATCGCATGCATACTGGCCGTCATCATGCTGGCATCGGTGATCATGATATTCCGCTATCGCAAGTACCTATGAGAGTTTTATTTACAACTGAATCGTTCAACGGCGCATGAAGCAGTTAGAAGACTACGTCACCACAATCCCCGACTTCCCCAAGAAAGGGATCATGTTCAGGGATGTAACATCTGTAGTCCAGAACGGAGAAGGATTGAAGCTCGCCATCGACGGTCTCATAAAGGGACTCGAGGGCGTCGATTTCGACCTCGTTGTAGGAACGGAATCCCGCGGATTCCTCTTCGGAGCACCCGTCGCATACGCTATGGGAAAGGGATTCATCCTCGTAAGGAAGAAGGGAAAGCTCCCCAGAGAGGTCATCTCTGCGGATTACGAGCTGGAATACG
>JAEEGK010019867.1_pt1 | contig 14356 bp, 1 predicted proteins | sample 8958771 | NCBI WGS metagenome assembly JAEEGK01 (sample SAMN16246547, study PRJNA631951) | gut metagenome | biome: gut microbiome; feature: rumen; material: SC-attached | host: Bos | place: Iran: Karaj | collected 2018-10
TTCCCTAATATAATTAATTATTAATATATATAATTAATTATTTAAATAAATAATTAATTATTAATATAAATAATTAATTATTTATATATCAATCTTTGTTATTAAAAAATAAAATAATTTAATTGTTTAATTTCAATTATTTAATCAAATAATAAACTAAATTAAAAATCTGTTATATCATCAATATCATCATCATCTACATCTTGAGCATTGTTTTCATCATCATTTTTTGTTTGCTCAATTTTTTTTCTTTCTTCCTCTCTTTTTGCTTGTTTTTCATTTTCTAATTTTTCTTTTTTTTCTTCCATTATTCTTCCTGATAAATCTTTCATCTCATTATCAAATTCATTTTTACTGCTGCTTGCAATATTACTATAAAAATCTAAAGAATTTTTAACTAATATATTTAATTTTTTAAATTCATCCATTTCTTTGGCGAATCTGGGATCTTTATAATCTTTATCATTCCATAACAATTGATTGCCTAAATAATTGAATAAATTATCATTCTCTTCTACTAATCCAGTTTTATCATTTTTTTCATTCATTAAAACATTTAATAAAAATCTAATAATAGTAACTGATAATCTATCTTTAGTAATTAATTGCCCACTTTTTTTTTCATAATATGTATCAATATCTTTTTTTATCTTGTCTTCTAATTTAACTGTATATTCATTTCTTTGATTTATAGCTGATTCAAAATAAAGCTTTTCTATAAATATCATCAAATTACTTAGCTTACTTACTTGTACATTTGTATTTTTATTTAGAAAACTTTTTAAATTATCATTAAGTTTATAATGGAATGCTCCTTGATTTATAATATTATTGACTGATCTTGTAACATTTATGTTTTTATTATTTTTATTAGCATATTTTATTATATTTTTAATTCCTTCATTAACCTCTAAACAAGAAATTAAATTTGATTTTAAATTTTCTTCATAAAAATTAACTATATCCTTTTTGTCTTTTTCATTTAAATTTTCAGATTTAAAATTTTTATTAAATTCATATATTCCATCATCTAAGAAATCTTCTCCTGTATATTTTATTTCAACAATTTCATCTGTCTTTAATAAACAAGCATTTCTAATAAAAGTATCTTCTAATAATTTCTCTATTTTATCAAAATCTATTGAAAATAAATTATAATTGTTGTATTTTATTTTTGATCTATCATTATAAATTTCTCTAGAAATATTCGTTAATAATATTTCAGTGAACTGGTTTTTATTCTCAAATTCTAAAATTATTAAATCTTCTCTTTGTGCCTCTTGAATATTTATTTCTCGGCATTCAAAAGTGTCAAAATTAACTGCATTTATTTTTTTTACTATTTCTTCTATTAAATCGTTTTGAATTTTTGCATATTTATTATATAATTGCTTATATAATCCACCAATTTCGGTTTCACCACTCACAAAAAAATTTTCCAAGTAACTTTCTTTTGCCAATTTTAAATTACAATTATCATTTATCATTTTAATGAATTTTTCACATATTTTATTGTGTTCTTTATAAGCATTTGTTTTTTCAAAAGTGAGTTTCTTTGCTTCATTTCTTGATATTTTAAAAGAATATTGGTTAAGTAATGATTTAATAACAAAATTAAAGTATATAAATTCTTTGCTAAGTCCTTTTTTCTGCTTTTCTCTATTAAGATATAAATCTATTACAGGATATTTTTCACTATCTATTTCTTCAAATTTATTTTTAAGGAAAGTTTCATCAGGATAATCAGAATATAAAAAGCTTTTATAATATGGATATTCTTTTTCATTATATATTTCCGGATTATTACTTTCTTTAATAATAGAAATATATTTTGAGTCTTTCTCTCTATAAATATCTTTATAAAAAGTACCAAAAGTCTGATATTTAGTAAATTCCTTGTCTTTTATTTTTTGTGTCTTTTTAGTAATGTTATTTTCAATTATATTTTCTATTTCTTTTTCTACTTCCAATAAATCTTTATAATTTTCTATTTGCTTTTGTTTATTTAAATAATTTGATAAATCTTTATAAATTAAATTCATAAATACATATATATTTAATCCTTTATTATCCAATATTTTATTAAGTTTATTCCAATTTCTTTGTATATAATTTAAATAATGATAGGTTTCAGATACAAATATTTCATCTTTTTGATTAAAAAGTACATTTGTAAATAAATGGGAATATAATATTAAATTCATTAATCTATAACATAATTGACTTTGATTTCTTATGGGTTTGTCTTCTTTATCAAAATGTGTTTTTTTAGATGCATTGACTCCTTTAGAATCTTTTTCTAATTTTTCAGAAATATAATCTTCAAAGAATTTTTCTAATGTTATACAATTTCCTTTTTCTTTATTTTTTATTTCTTTTTCCAAGTCTTGACTATTCTTGAATATTCTATAATAAGAATCTCTTTCATAAAAACCATTTGATTCTTCATCCTTTCCAGTTGGTTCTCCACAATAATCGCATTTACCACTTTCTGTTGGATATCCATTACCTTTTATGAATTCTAAATATATATCTTTATTATCTTCATTTAAACTGCAAGTACATATATAGACACCATAATTAGAAGGATTCTCATTTAAGAATTTCTTAATTTTTGAATAACAATCATATATTTTCCTATCTTTTATATCATTTCCTGGTATATATGAATTAATATTCATATCATTACAATATAATGGATAGTACATATTATCATATTCATCACTTATATTATCTGCATTTATACAATATTTTAAGCTGAATTGAAGTATTTCTGCTATATTTGGACTAATAGGAACTTTATCATATTTAGATATATCTAAAAATAAATCAAATATATTTATTAATTTTTCTTTACCATCAAAAATATTATGGATAATATTAGATAATAATTTAATCTTATCTTCATTTACTGAAGGACTTGATAAATGAGCAGATATTTTTGTTGAAAAGACAGAATAAAATATATCAAGTCTATTTTCTTTAATCAATTTCTTTAATTCATCTTCTTTATCACCTGAATTCTCTAAGTAATATGTTAATAAATCAAATTCTTCTTTAAATATTTTAAAGTCATTATCAGTTGTTTTATATGTTTCAACAAATACAATATGTTTTGCAGATTCTTGACTATTTTTTTCCTTATCTATTAAATCGAAATTTTTATATTTGCCGAAATGATATTTATCAATTGTATCGAAAAATTTTCCAATTTCTTTCTGATTCTTATTATACACTATTTTATATATGAAATATCTTATCACATCTCTAAATTCATTAGTTTCCTTTCCATTGATTACATCTATGATTTCATCTATTTCAGTAGGTTTAAATTGGTTTTTATCAATCCAATCTATAAATGTTTTTAAGTATACTCTTGTAGATGATAATGCAAATATTTTTTTTAAGCATATATTTGTTTTTACTTTATCATCTTCATTTTCCAACTTCGGATCTTTAAAAATCTTTTCAAGAATTTCTATACAATTTCCAAAAAATGATTTTAAATCAAATAAAATATTTTTCTTATTTTCTTTCTTATTCTTTTCATTTTCATTTATTAGATTTTGGATATATATTATAGATATTTGTTCAAAAGTATATATTAGAGTCTCTTTTATCCAATCATTATTGATTTTCTTTTCTAATATTTCCAAAACAGAATTTGATAAATTATCTAATGAACCTTGAAATAAATCTATATTAGATGTCACAAAATCTTCTAAAATTATTTTTAATAATTGTGTTGATTGAATAAATAATTTTTCATCTTCTAATAATTGTTCTTTTAAGATATATATTTTATATTTTTGGCTATTTTCTCTTTTTAGTTCATTTAAAAGTATATTTACAATCAATTCATAATAAACTTCATCTCCTTTGATTTTTTTATTTTTTGATGAATCATTTACTTCTTTTACAATTTCAATTAAAGATTTTAAATTATCACATAATTGCTCTATTCTACTTTCCTCATTATTTTCTATGATTTCTAAACTTTTTGTCAAATTTGTTATTAATTTATTTATATCTAATTTATTTATTTTTCCAGTGTGTTCAAATACATTATATATATTTATAAATTCATTTAATATACTTAACTCTTCTATATCCATTTTTAATGATTTATCTAATTTTTGCATTTCCTTTAAACATCTATTTAAATTTTCAAAATATGAATAATAATTATCATTTTTAGAAATAGCATTATTAATTGACTTTTTATCTATCATACATTTAAATAAAGCAATAGTAAATATGTAATAAGGTACATTAACTTTGACTAATTTGAATTCTTTTGGCTCATATTTTATTTTATTTTCTGAAATATGATTTAATATTTCTTTGAATAAATATTCTTCTTCTTTTTCATCGTACACTATATTTTCTGATATTATATTATATAATTCTAACATATCTTTAATATAATTTGCATTCCCTTCTAGCCATAAGATTTTAGAAACATTATTTTGTAAAGGTATTTCATACTTTTCATCTTCCTTTAAATCTTTGAATTTTAAATCTAAAAGTAATAAAATTATTTTATGTGGTATATCATTAACTACAAAATCATGGATTTGATTTTTATAAAGATTTACTAAATAAAATGTTATATAATCATTTAAAAATACTTCAGTAAATTCAATATAATTTTTATCATTGATATTAGTTTTTATAACTTCAGAAAGTATTTGTTTTGATGCTAATTCAACGTATAATTTATCAGTGAATTCTTTTACATCATTTCTTAATTTATTAATATAATATTGTTCTAATCCATATTCACATTTTCTAATTTCTCCTTCATCCTGTTTATAATATAATGCAAATTTTTCATCTTTTATGTATTTTTTCATTTCCCTATATACATTAAAGAATCCAGGTATTTTATAATATAATTTTATATTAACAGATAAATCAGCATTAGATGCATCATTTTTTTCATTTATTTTTTCTCTTAAGTTAAATAAATACTGTTTTATAATTTTATTAAATAATTCATTTTTTAATAATTGCTCATCAGTTTTATTAAATGAATAATCATTTACTTGATTACTAGAACTATTTGGTAAAGGATTTTCTTTTTCCTTGTCTTTATTAAGCATAAATAAAGTAGTAAAGAAATTATTGTTTTCTGCTTTTCCTAAAAGAATTTTTAATATTTTCTGAAATTCTTCTTTTAAATATGTTAATATAGCTGAAGTAAAATCGATGGTATTTTGATTTATAGATTTTTTTTCAATTATTAAATCAACTATTTTTTCATTTTTTTTCATTTGTGATAAAATGATTTTTTGTATTTCTTTGACTAAATCAGATTTTTCAATGAAATTTTTAAATTCTTGAATGAAATTATTTGTATCGATACCTTTATATTTTCCCATTTGTTCATCTTTTTTTTCTCCATAAAATTTAAACATTTCTTCTAATATAAGTTTCTTTGGATCCAAATATCCTTTATTTATATAATCTTCTATATTTTTTCCTTCTATGTCTTTTATTGACAATTCAGCTCCATTTATATTATCTATAAATAATTGATTTATATTTTCATTTGTTATTAAAACTGTTGTTATTTTATTAGTTTTTTTAGAATTAAATTCCCTTTGTATATTTACAGTAAAAATATATTTTTTATTTTCATCTGTTATACTCCTTATATCGTTATAATGTTTAATTTCTGAAATAAAATAATTTATATATATGGCATTTTCACTTGTAAATTTTAACATAAGTGTTTTATATTTTTTTGTTTCATAAAATTCATTTAAGATTTGCTTAAATTTAGATACATTTTTTATTTCTGATGCTATTATTTCCATATAACTTTCTTTTTCATATAAATTAATTGATTCTCCTATTTTACTAAAAGTATATATTATTAATATGTTTTCTTTTCCTCTTTTTTCACTTTTTAAATATTCATCAAGACTTTTATATCTATTATCTGAATATTTTTTTTTAATCAGCTCTAAATCACTTCTTTCCCTTAATTCTGAAAAAGGTAGTGTGTATATAATATCTTGCGGCATAATTGGTATTATTTTATCTTCTATTATATTTTTATATGATTTGTCTTTATAAAAATATACATAACCATTAATTATATCTTCATTTGTATTTACTAATATATTATCAATATTATAATTTATATCTTTTACACACACTATTTTTTTTAGTAAATCATTAATAGATTTTGAATTTTTTTTATCTTCTTCATTTAAAAGAACATCAAAAGTTATAATATGCTTTTCAAATCTACTTAAGAATGGCAATTTTTGCTTTCTTAAATCATTTTTATCTACTAAAATTATAAATTTTGTATTTTCATTTACTAAAGCCAATTTTTGAATATTGGCTCCATGTGAAATTCTGCAATATTTTTTATTATCTTTAGTGATATAATTTTGATTGAATAAATCATAAAATATTGAATATATCTGTTCTAAGTTACTTAATACAATTACTTTTCCTTCAGCAACACTATTTTCTATATTTACTATCATTTCTGTTTGGTAAGAAACATTCATTCTATCACCTTTGAAAGGACTTCCAATATAACTCACATAATTAATTTTATCAGAAGAAGAATAGTTCATTTGTTCTAATTTGGTTTTAATAATATTCATTAAAAAGTCGAACATTGATTTTTCTGAAATTAATAGTAAAAACCTGCTATCTTTAGATTTAATATTATCTATTATTAAATCCATTTTTCCTATATTATCACAATTTATATCTTTAATATATTTCTTTAATGTACTTTCACCATTTATTTCTAAACCATTTAAATTCCTTGCAAAACTTTTCTTTATTGCCATATCAATAACAGTAGTATCATCAGTCTTATTATTTTTTATTATTTCAGATGAGAATATTTTCACTAAATGATATAGATCTCTACCACCATGATAATTCGCATAAAATTCATCATTTGATTTCTTTAATTCTTCTATATATTTATAAAAATCTAGTCCTAATTTGTTATATTGTTCTTCATATTTAAGATAAATTTCTTTATCATAACTATCGGCTATAGCCTTAACAGTTAATCCAACATCATCCAAACCAATTTCTGGTATTGATAAAAATATTGTTCTATTCATTTTAGCAGCATCCAATTTCCAGTTACTTATTCCAATAAAAGATATTTGTCTTGGTCCATTTGGATCCAAAGACATTTCTAATTTTGAATGTAATACTTTTAAGCAATTAGTAGGACTTTTTTCAGATAAGCCCAATTCATCATAGACTAATAAAGATAATACTTTTTCTACTTTACTGTTGTCTATTTTCTTTTCGGCTTCTTTAAAAATATTTTCTATAGATTCAGGTGTATTTGTTTCTGAACCTTGAAAACCTGTACTATTAATTTTTGGATATTTTTTCAAGAAATTTGAATCACTAAATTCACCTCTCATATATCTAATAATTAATTGAATACTTAAACTTTTAGAACAACCTGGCTTTCCAACTATTATTAAAGGAATATGAGAGTATATAGAGAAAAACATTAAAAAAATATTTTGTTTTAATGAAGTGTTAAGACCAATTCCCTTTTCACTTTTAACTCCCATTTCTTCCAAAAGAAATTCTTCTTCTCCTTTAACAATTGTCAAAAAAGGATCTTTTTTCCAATTATTATTATCCATCCATTCTTTAATATCAAAAGATTTTGCTAAATTTAATATATTAGGATTGATTATTCCTAAATATTCATTTTTACTTCCAGATTCTTTATTTTCATCTTTATTTCCTGAATTTAAAATCCTTATATAATAAGTGATAAAAATTGATAATACAAATGATTGTATTTTTGATTGTATTTTTACTTTTTCAGATATATTTTCTCCCTTATCTCTCATAAATGTTTCTTTATTTTCATAATATTTATTAAAAAATTTATAAGCTCTTTTAAATCTTTGTAAATCCCTTAATGAAACAGATGATTTTCCATTTATTTTTCTTACATATTGATGAGATTTAAAAATAGTATCTATTGCAATATTTCTAAAAAATGTATTTTTACTTTCTTCATTTTCTCCTTTAGGAAATTCTTCACCTATTATACTTTCTATATATTTTTTAACATCGTTTTCATCTAAACTTTTAAAATAAAAAATATAATATAATAATGAATTTGGTAATGGATTAACCAAATATGTCATTTCTTCTCCACCTTCATTCAATTTTAATCCAATATTATTTTCTTGTTCTTCTTTTTTTCTAAATGGATTACATGCTCCTATGAATCTTATTTTTTCATTTATTGCTTTTCCATTTAATGAATGATTTACAAAAATCTCTTTCATTATTGAAAGTAATGATGTTGTATTTATTTCGTCGAAAAATACACATATTATATCACTTTTTGATTCATCTAATTTTTTTTCTGCTTTTTCAATAATTTCTATAATTTCACTTTCTTTGACTCCTGAATGCATATTTTTTGTAATTAAAAAATTCATATCCCCTTTATGAAGCATTTTCATTAATTGTTTTATTAACTCTGTTTTACCACATCCTGTTTCTCCCATTAGAATAACTGGAATATTTGTAAATATTCTAAATAATATTAAAACCATTTTTTTATAATTATCTTCTATTATTATATAATCTCCTAACATTCTTTCAATATCTTCTATTGTTTCATCTAATGACATAATTCTTTTTAAATTTTCCAAAAAATATTTTAAATCTTTCCCATTAACTTCCTTATCCGAAATATCTACTTCTACATATCCATTTTTTGTTTTGAAAATTAAAGGAGTATCATAATGAATTTTTACTTCATCTTCTTTTACATCTAAAAAATCAAAAATATATTCTTTTATTTCTTTTTCTGTTTTATTATTTTGAGAGACATCTGGCTTTCTTAATTTTTCACTATAGACACATTTAGTAAAATATTTAGCTATATTTTTCACTTTTTCATAATATTTATTTTTATCTTCTTCCTTATTTGAACTTAAATAAGATATAATATTCATATATATTTTCTTTTCTATATATGTCATTGAATCTTCTTTAGAATTATTTTCTTCAATAATTATTTCTTTATCTTCAATGTTTGCATCTGTCCATGCTAATTTTTTACGCAAATCTTCATTATGAATATTTAAAGGTTTTTGCTCTTTCAATAATATATTAGTCAATTTAAATATTTTTAATATAGGAAAATCATCTAAAAATTGTTGCGGACCATTAGGAATTTCTACATAGATTTTAATGTTTTTGGGTATGTATAAAATATTATCATTTGCTTGATATAATTTAGAGATTAAAAAAGAAAATAAAAAGTATTTCATTAAATTAATATTTTTAGTATAAAATAAATTTAAATGAACTCCGACATTATATTTTCCTCTTATATCTTTCTTTAAAAATCTTTTTAATTTTTTATATAAATATTCTTTAGTAATATCATCTCCTATTCCAAGATAATAATATTCTTCCTTATTGTCTTCAATTTCCTTTTTAATGAATTCTGATTTACCAAGACCACTACATTCTGAAGTATATACTTTAATATTATTATAAATTTCATCCAATTTATTATCACTATTATTTATATTATCATTATTATATAATTGAGATTTTCTTAAAGATGCATTATTATTATTCAATGAATCATCGTTTCCAAAATTATATTCTAATTTATTCTCATCTCCTATATAATGTTTAGGTAAATCAGTGATTTCTGGAAAATCTATGACTCCTTTTGAACTATCTTTTTGATTTTGAGTTATGAATAATATGCATGGTTCTAAATCTTCAATTTTTTTAATTTTATTTTCTCCTTTCATATCACTTATAATTTGATTCATTAAATTTGTCATTATATTTACGTTTTGAATTGAAAAATCATCACTTATTGATATAATAAATAATGTATGAAATCTACATTTAATTGCTCTATACATAAATGAATATATTTCACCTTTACTAGTTTCATTATTTGTTAATAAAACATTTTGGGCTATAGGAAAAGCTCCTGTAAATTTTATAAACATTTTTATGATAAATTGATCCATATTATATTTTTTTACATTACATTTATATATACCTTTTAGAGATGTTTCTTTAACTTCTATATATTTATATAATTTCTCTAAAGATGTACCATTTACTTTAAAAATATTTTTTATATAGTTTGAAATTAATTGAAATTTCTCTTCTATAGCCTCTTTATAATATTTATAAGCATAAGATGGATCATTAAATTTAGATTCATAATATGGAACATCATCTTTAGTAGATTCACCATTTGTAAAAAATCTTACATAAGAACTAATATCTTTGTCTTTACGCCTAATTCTTTTATATAATCTATATAATTGTTTTTCATATACAAATCTAAAATATTCATTTTCTTTATAAAATTTTGATTGATATCTTACTAAAGCATTGCAATATTCTTTTAATTTGAATATTAATTTTTCATAATTCAATTCAGTATTAACCAATATATACTTTATATTATCTTTTTTCGCAGTAACTGTAACTTCAACAGAAAATGGGCACCCATTTTTTTCTAAATGTGTGAAATATTTGATAATACTTTGAAGTCTTTCAATATATCTAACAAATATTTCTATTTTCTCTTTTTTCTCTTTTAATTCTTTATTTCTTTTAGCTTCCTTTTCTTTCTTTTCTTTAGTTTTTTCATCTTCTATTTCTTTTTCTTCTTTTTTGCTTTCTGGAGGGTCTTCGAAATTTAAATTTATATTATCTTTTAATTGTATTAATCCATCTAAATCTTTGGCTATAATTTCTTTTTCTTTGTTATTTTCATCTTTTACCTTAAATTCTCTTTTGAATAATTCAATTTCAAATTCTGAATTATTTAAAACATCTTTTATATTTTCATATATATCTTTAGAACTATCAAAATTTTCATCTAATGCTTTTATACTTGAATAATTTATGAAATAACTTTTAAATCTTGATAATACTTTGTCTATATTATTATCTTTTTTAAGTTTCTCTTTCAAATTTGACAATAATTTTTCATCTTCTTCTTTTTTATATATATCAAGAATAAAAGCAACACAACTTTGATATTCTACAATATCATTGAATTGTAAAGAATCTGTTGTTGGATTTAATCTATACATTAAAGCTGCTGCTGAATCCACATCTTTTTGTTTTGCAAATTCTATTTGTTCTTTTTTATCTTGTAAATATCGAATTAATTTAATTGATGGAGAATCATCTTTACCTTCATTCTCATATATTTCTAGTTTTTCTAAATAATTATTAGTTTTTTCTAACTTTTCGAAATCTAAATCTTTATCTTCAAATTCTAATATTTTATTTGTTAAATTTTTTGATAATTCAGTTTCTTTTGCTTCAAATAATCTTATAAATTTTAAAATGTATTTTATATCATCATAATAAATATTCTTTTTGGTGAATATTAAAATATTTTTAGCAACCTTATCTAATTCTTTATCTTCTTTAGTATCTTTATCATTTATATTGTAATATTTCTTCAATTTTTTTAATTCTTCATTTATACCTCTTTCTTTTTTGAATTTTTCTTGCCATTTATCTAAAATATCTTTATTTCCTTTATAAATATCTGTGAATATTATTTTACATTCATCTAATAATTTTTTTGATTCATCAAATTTTTTTGTTTCATCTCCTTCAGTAAATTGCTCATATATTATTTTAAATAACTCTATTTCTTTAATTTCTTTTATTAAATTTGCTTTATCCTCATGCTTATTTATGAATTTTTTTATTATATCTTCTTTGTCTTTATTAACCCATGTATTTACTTGCTTTTCATTATCTAAATAATCTTTATATATAGTTTTAATTTTATCTATTTCTTCTTTAAATGTATTCTTATAATATAAATCTAATAAAAATGATATTTTTTTTGCCTTTTCTATATCTTCTTTGTCTTGCATATATTTTTGCTTTATTTCATTGAATTTTTGTTTTGAATCTAAATCCTTTTGTGCCAATTTAAATAATTGGAATCTTTCGGCATATATGTTTTGAATTTCTTCATTTTCATTTAATATAGTATCTAAATATATTTGTTTTTTCTCTATAAAATTTGATAAATTATAATATATAATATCCAATATATTTGTATTATCATCCAAATAAATACTATCTGGAATTAATTTATTTTTCATTAATTCGGTCAATAAGCTTAGATTCTTTGTATTTTCCTTTTGTAAAAAATCTTCTTTGGTTATGATGTTTTCTGATATATTATTAAAAAAATCTTTTTTTAGTTCTTCTTCTTTAATATTTCTAATTAGTTCAACAAAATTTTTCAACTCTAAATTTTTATAAGAGGAAGTTGCAATTAGTTTTCGAATTTCTTCATGTTTATATTTTACAAGAATTTGTATATATATTATATAGTTTTGTTTGAATCTAGGTAAATTGTTTTCGAGTAAATTAAGAATATTTGACAGAGTATATTTATATTCTAATGCTTTCTCTAAAAAATTCATAAATGATTCATCAGTTAATTCATCATCTTTAAAATTTGAATATCTTTTAACCAGAAGTTCAATAAAATATATTTTATTCTTTTCTTCATTTAGTTTAATTAATTTAATAATAGAAATAAAATCTTTTATCTCTTCTATTTTCTCAATTATAATATCTAAATAATTTTTAAAATTCTTTGAATAGATAATTTCAAAATTTATTTCTTGGAAATATTTAATTTCATCTTCTTTTGTTAAATTAAGTATATTTATATCTTTGAATATTTCAGGTTCTCTTTTATCATTATCATATATGTAATAAGGATCTTTTTTTAATAAAAGTTCTAATTGATTTTTAACCACAATATCTTCTTTTATTATTTTTTCTATATAATCATGAATATTTTTTGCTAATGTTTCTTTGTATTCAAAAACATCTTTTTCATTTTTTTCTCCTTTTAATTTTATGTAAGACAAAAATTGATTATATAATTCAACTAATTTATCAATAAGATTTTCCTTTAGATTTTTATAATAATAAGTGTAATAATTTTCCCAAAATGATTTTTCAAAAAAAACAAATTTTCTTTTTTTTTCATTTTGATAATCAATTATTTTTTGAATTACATTAAATGCATTATCACTATATACATTTAATTTATTAAATGTTACTTTATAAGAATTAAAAATTTCTTCTCTTTTTTCATATAATATATTTAATTGCATTACATCATTACTTCTATATTTTAATGATTGGACATATTTTCCCTTTTGTAATGAATAATCCACAAATTCTTTGTAACATTGTTCGTTTTCAAATTTAATACTATTTCCAAAATTTTCACCATAATCAAGTAAGATATTAAATATTAACTCCTTTAGATCTACTTTTTCTAAGAATTTTTTAAATACTAAGTCACATCGATTACTATTTTGTTGATAAAATAGCAAGAGTAAAGTTAGTTTTCTAAGGCAATCAGAGCTTATTCCTTTTCTATTTTCATTATAAAGAGTATTTTCTATTAATGTTATTTTTCCTTTACAAGCTTCTTTTATGGTATTATATTTTTCTTTTATCGCATTTTCGTTTAATGCTTCTAATGTTTTTATAAGATAATCATATTTATATTCATCAGTATACTTCGTGATTAATGTCAAAAAGAAGGAAATATCTTGTTCTTGTCTTAATTTGTTAATATACCGATCATTTTCTTCTTTTATTCTTCTTTCTCTTTCCTTCCTTTTTACTTCTTCTTGTCTTCTTCTTTCTCTTTCTCTTGCTAATTCCAATTCCAATTGTCTTCTTATTTCTTCTTGTTTTTCTTTTTCTATTTGAGTTCGTTTTCTTCTTTCTTCTTCTTGTCTTCTTCTTTCTCTTTCTGCCGCTTCGTATGCCTCGGCCTGCCTTCTATTTTCCCTGGCTATTCTTTCTTCTTCACTTTCACTATTACCCATTTGAATTAATAATTAAGAAATAAATACTTTATATATGATAAAATAAGAAATAGTTAAAAATTAGCTATGTTTTGGAAAAAATTATGGTAATCAATCAACAATAACAATTGATAAATATATAAATCCATGTATATATGATGAAAATATTTTAAAACTCTAATAAATATAATTATAAATAACTTCTAAAATAGAAATGATTATTTTTCCAAAACATTTTAAAATAATAATAAATTATTATATTGTAACATTAAAAGATATAATAATTAATCAATAGGAATTACAATAAGAGTTTAATTATTTATTTGAAAGTTATGAAAAAAATCATAGAATATTATTCAAACCAATTGAATAAAAAGTATAAAAATTGCTCAACAAGAATCAAAATCTATCTCAATTTTTATATAATCAGTAAAAAATTTGATAAATGAAGGAAAAAAAGA
>JAEEGK010019868.1_pt1 | contig 14355 bp, 10 predicted proteins | sample 8958771 | NCBI WGS metagenome assembly JAEEGK01 (sample SAMN16246547, study PRJNA631951) | gut metagenome | biome: gut microbiome; feature: rumen; material: SC-attached | host: Bos | place: Iran: Karaj | collected 2018-10
AATTATTCAATTTTCTTATTTTCATTCGATAAATTCCAAACAGTGTTTTTGTAAAATTAAAAATAAATATATATTTATATTTATTATATAAAATATTTTACAATCAGAAATTTATTTAGAAATTTGATTAATTTATTAAACTTTTTATTAATAACTAAAATTTAGTTGATTTTGGGTCTAATAATTGATATCTTTTTTCTCTTAATGAAAAATAGGATTTATTATTTATAAATTCATCATCATCTTCATCTTCTTTTTCCTCATTTTTAATATTTACTTCGTTATATTCTTCTTTTATTCTTTCAATTATAATTTTATGAAATTCATTAATTTCATTTTGAGATTTAAAGGAAGATTTATCGAATAATTCTTTACAATTTCCATAAGGTGATTTTATAAAAAAAAGAACGTCATTATTTCCTCTTGATGTAAAATATTCTAATGAATAACCTGCTTCTCCTTTATATTCACCTTTATAAATATCTTTAATTTTTAAAGTTAAGAATCCATTAATTCTTGTATCATAAAAAAGAATTGGAGAAGAATTGAATTTATCTCCTTCACAATCGTACATTGCAATTTTAATGTGTCCAAATCCCTCATGTTTTATTATATTTGTCAAAATAAATCTTCTTAAATAAAATGGATCATTTTGAGGTTTTATATTTTCTAATGAATCAGTATCATCTTTTTTTTCTATTAATAAAAATTCTTTATTTGAAAAAAATTCTATTTCTTCATTTTCCTTTACAGAAGAAAACATTTTTGCTTCATTAAAAATGGTAATTCTAGTAGTTAAATCAGTAATTGCTTCAGGAAATTTGTTGAATTTTCCTCTTATCCCATATAATGGTATACAATTAAATAAATGAAATTTTACATCTTCTTCAGAGAGCATTGATATTTTAGCTGATTCATAATTTGATTTAAGTAAATAATTTTTTGAGACTCCTGAATTTATAGAAAGGAAAAAAGAAAATAACTCAGAATCTTCATTTAAATAATTAACAAATTCAATACATTTTTTTCTTGCATCATAATATATTGAATCTTCTTTTTCTAAATTAATAAATTTAACTTCATAATTTGAATCATCGTTAATATTAACATAATCGAAAATAGTTTTAGCAACACTTAATTTTAATTTAGCTTTAATTGAATCATCAATATCATTAGGAATTGTATTAATAAAATTATTAAATTTCATTTTTGCATTATAATATTGTCTAAAAAAAATTGCTAATCTTAAATTTGATGGTTTAATACAAATTAATAATAATTCAGAAATCAAATTATATAAAATTATATCATCTTCATCTAAATTTGAAATATATTTATTGAAATAACTTTTATAAATTTCTTTGATTATTGCATATCCTTTTTTCCTAATATTTTCATTAAAATTTAACATTTGTTCTTTTTCAAATGCTACTTTTTTTAAAAATAATGTTCTATCTTTTAAATCATCTTCATTGTAAAAATTATGTTTTATATTATCCAATATAGCTTTAATTTTATTTATTGTTTCCTTTTTATTAAATTCATTTCCATTTTCGTTATTATTTTTTGAAAATTCATATTGGGCAATTAATTCTCTTTTGTTTTCATTATTTATAATAATATTAAATAAAAAATTTCCATTTTTATATACAATATCTTTGTTTTCAAAATTAATACGATTCATATCAATATTTACAAAAGAAATTAATTTTCTATTCTTTACTTTTGGAAAGTCATTTTCAGGAAAATATTTTTTATTTTTATATTCAATAAAGCATAATTCGTTTGTTAATCCTTTTTCTTTTTGAAAAATAAATTGTAAACTATTATTATGAATATTATCCCCTTCAATTAAAAAGTGATTATTAATATTTTTATAAATTGTTATTTGATGTGTAATTTCATTTTTTGTGAATTTAAATAAAGCATCTACAATAATGAATACATTAACAACATTATTTAATGTTATTTCATATATTTTTTTTTCATTTATATCAATATTTATAATTTCATTGAAGATTTTAATTTGCTTTAATGTTAAATTTATATCAGCTTTTATCAACTCAAATGAAACTATAGTCGTCATTTTTCTTTATTAAATTTTTGGCGTTTTTATCTTAAATAATAAAAAATATTTTTATAAAAGTTCAATTAAAAAATATTAAAGAAAATAAATTAGGCAAAAAATAATAAAATTATAATTAATATAATTCATTTTATAAATCAATCTATTTTTTTCATTTTTTTATAATATAAAAAATTTAAATTTAAAAAAAATATTATTCAATAAAAAAATTTTTGAAAAGCTATTTACTCTATTTAATGATAATTTTTTTAGAATTGAATGTTCTATTTGAATAAGATTATCTGAACAACATCCTCCCATTCTTTTAATGTGAGTTTATTTTATTCATTTATATATTTAATTTTTATATTTTTTTCTATATTTCATAAAAAAATTTATTAATAAAATTGTTATTTATAATTTAACCCTTTTAAAAAAAATTTTAATTTATTTGTTTATTTAAAAAAACTAATTAATAAAAATTTTATTTATAAATACATTCTATATAAATAAACAATTTAAATTTAAAAAATATGACTGAATTATCAAAAAAAATTATATCATCAAAACAAAAATTCCTTTCAGCACCAGAAAAGAACCTAAAAGAAGAAATTAATGAAAACATAAATTCTTCCAAAAAAGAATCAATAACAATTCAAAAAATAAAAAAACAAAAGAAACCAAAAAACTTAGTGGAAGATATAGAAGATGATAATTTATCAAATGATTCTATTACAATAATATCTCAAAACCAATTAAAAAATGGTATTCATTTTCAAATAATATCAAATTTAACAATATCAATAGAATTTGTTCCAGAACAATGTATAACAGAAGAAATAGAACAAATAATAATTTCAAATGGCGCATATTTTGAACAAGAAATGAAAATTTGGTTAGCCCCATTTTCAGAATATGAAAAAATAAGAGAATCTCTTAATCAATTTAAAAATGATTATAATATAATAAAAATACCAGAATTTGTATTAAAAGTAATAGAAAATATGAATTATACAAAATTAACAGTTGCAGAAGATAATGAATCAAAAGAAATTATTGATTATTCATCTGATGATACAAAACCAAAATTACTTGAAATGTTACCTAAACATTTATTAAATGCTTTATTTCCTTTTCAAAAAGAAGGAATTAATTTTGGTATAAAACATCATTGTAGATTTTTATTAGCTGATGAAATGGGAGTTGGTAAAACAATACAAGCAATATCACTTTGTTATTTATATAAAGAAAATTGGCCTGTTTTAATTTGTTGTCCTGGTTCAATGAAATATTCTTGGAAAGCAGAGTTAATGAAATGGCTTTTATTAAAAGAAAAATATATTCAAATTATTAATAGTAGTAAATCTAGATTAAATGAACATTGTAAATTTTTTATTTCTTCATATGATTTATTAAGACATATTAAAGGAAAATTAAGATCAAAAAAATTTAGTTTTGTTATTTTAGATGAAGCACATTGTATTAAAAATAAAGATGCATTGAGAACAAAATCTATTTTACCTATTGCACTTAGAGCAAAAAGATTACTTTTATTAACAGGTACTCCATTATTAAATAAACCAATGGAAGGTTTTACTTCATTAAGAGTATTAAGACCAGATTTATTTTATAATTTTAATAGATATGGAAAAAGATATTGTGATCCTGTTCCAACACCTTTTGGAATTAATTGGTCAGGTGCATCTTATACAAAAGAATTACATTTTATATTACAAACAATGATGATAAGAAGATTAAAAAAAGATGTTTTAAATGAACTTCCTACTAAAAGAAGAAGTAAAATTGAAATAGAAGCAGATAAAAAAATTTTAGAACAAATTAAAAAAAATGAAAAAGAAAAAAATGGAATTAATAATGACAGTGTAATGAATTTATATTCATTATCAGGATTAGCAAAAATAAAAGGAGTATTAGAATATATAAGTGATTTATTAGAAGCAGATGAGAAATTTTTATTATTTGCACATCATCAAATAGTATTAAATAGAATAGAAGAATTTTTAATAAATAAAAAAATAAAATATATAAGAATAGATGGTAAAACTCAACAAGAAATGAGATTTGAATATGTAAAAAATTTTCAAGAAGATAAAAATATAAAAGTAGCAATTTTAAGTTTAAATGCAGCATCAACTGGAATAACATTAACAGCAGCAAATATAGTAGTTTTTGCTGAATTAATTTGGACACCTGCTTTAATGATTCAAGCTGAAGATAGAGTTCATAGAATTGGACAAAATAGTACTTTTGTTGATATTAAATATTTATATGCTCCTGGGACAATTGATGATTATATTTTTTCTAAATTAAAACAAAAATTACTTGTTGTTAGTACTACTCTTGATGATAAACAAATTGGTTTTGGAATGAATAATAAAAGTTTTGAAGAAGGTAAAGAAGAGATTAAAATTAATAGTAAAGAAAAAATTAAAAAAGAGATATTAAATGATGAAAGTAAAAGTAATAATAAAAATGAAATTCCTCATCTTGATAATTTTATTGATGGGGAAACACAAGTTGATTCTAAAGAACTTAAATCACAACAAAATACATTTTTTGAGAATTTAAAATCGGAATATAGTTTTGATTATAATATACATCCTGATTTTATGAAAGAAAAAAGACTTAAAATTGAAGATTTACCAAATAATAAAGAAAAAGATGATATTATTATCCCTAAATTAAATATTAATCAAAATTAATATAATTTTTTTAAATGTAAATAAATATAAATAAATATAAATAAATATAATTAACTAATTTTTAAATTCTTAACATATTTGAGATATAAAACTTAAACATTTAAAGAATAACCATACATTGGTTTTGAAATATGTACATAAAAAAATTAAAGAAATATATAAAAAAAAACCTTAACAATAATGAAATAATAATACTCTACTTAACATTCTAAATAATTTTTTTTAACAATAGAATATAACTCAATACTATCTAATCTATCTTTTTCATTAAATGCAATCATTTTCATTAATAAATCTTTAAATTCTTCACTATATTCAATTTGAACATTTGGACAAGTGAAAATATCATTTTTATTTTTATTATCATTAGAACAATTTTTAATATCTTGTAATAAATCTAAATTTTTAGTAATAGCATAAACAAAACATAAACCTAAAGAATAAATATCACTTTTATAAACATTAATTTTAATTCTTTTACTTCCACTAAAAAGACAATTATGAAGAAGTGGACACAAAAACATTTCAGTTCCTTTTATTTCAAAATAATTATATGCTTTCTTTACAAAAATACTTTCATCAAAATCTGCAATTTTATATTCACCATTTTCCATTATTAAAATATTTTGTGGTTTAATATCTCTATGTGCAATATTTTTATATTGCATTATACTTAAAGCTCGTGATAAATGTATTAAAATTTCTATTAATTGTTCTTCTGAATAAATCATATTTTCATCTTCAATTTGTTTTAACCAATCTGTTTTTGCTAATGGCATTAAAAAATAAACACAATATGATGTTATATCTAATTTTTTTATGCAATATTTATATATTTCTAATATGCTTTTTTTAGATTCATCATCTAATTCACTTAAAACTTTTAAAACTTCAATTTGATTTTTTACTTTTTCAATTTCTTTTTCACCATCAATTATTATTTTTTTAAAAGCATATTTTTTTTTCGTTTTATATTCTTGAACTAAATATATATTTGCATATGAACCATTACCAATTAATTTTATTAATTTAAATGCATTTATATTTAAATCATCTGTTATTGTAATTGATTTTGACTTTTCTTCTTCATAATCTTCTTTTTCTTCATTTTTATATTCAACTGTATTAGAATAAAAATTTTTAAGAAGTGTTCGAAAATCAGGAACTGAATTTAAAAATCTTTTTTTTTGTCTTTTTTTAACTTCATTATTATTAATATTTTTTATTTGAATATCATCAATAGAAAATTTACTAATATTATCATTTTGATAATTAGTATATAAATTATTTTCGTTATAATCATTTAAATTTGCAACATTATTTTGTGAATTTGTAACAATATCGAAATTAAATTTTTGTGGTATAGGTTTTTTATATATTTTACCAGCTAATTTATGTTTTTTTAAAATAGGAATATTTTGATTTAAAGCAATTTTTCTGAAATTATCAGTCTTACAATCTAAAGATCTTCTCAAACTATGTTTTTTAATTTTACTTTTAAAATATTTTATTTTTAAACATCTTTCACAAACTATTATTTCTTTTTCATTATATATTCCTTTAAGAAATGAACCACCACATTCACAAAATCTATTATTTTCATCTTCATTTTCATCTACTTTATTTCTTGTTGTTAATGCCATTTTAACTGAGTTTTTTAATTGTAATTGTTTTGTAGCTGGACTATTATCTCTATATGATGATAATACTTGTTCTTTTGTTTTTACTAAACTTAATCTTCCTGATGTTTTTTCGATTAACATTTATTTTATCAATTAATTTATAATATTTAAAAAATAAATTGACATTATTTTTAATCATTTTTTTTTTATTTATTTTTTTATAATTAATTAAATGGGTCAAGAACCAGGAAAACAAAATAATAATCAAGATCCTAATCAAAATAATTCAAATAATAATAATACAAAAAAAACAAATGAAGATATTACAAAAGCAAATATGATGAATAGATGGGCAAATTTTTCAATGCCATCTTCAGATAATCAACAAGATAACAATAATAATATTAATAATAATAATGATATTAGTAATAATGATAATGATATTATTAATAATCAAATTAAAGAAGAAAAAAAAGAAAATAAAGAAATTAAAAAAGAAGAAGAAAATAGACCTAAATTAAGTTTTGTTACTTTAAAAAATCCTGAGACTACTGCATTAAAAACAACTGAAGGAATAAATGAAAAAGAAGAAAAAAAGAAATATACTTTTTATAGATTAAATGATGAAGAAAATGAAGAAGAACCACAAAAAGAAATTAATTTAATAGAATTTGATGAAGAAGAAAAAAAAGAAAATAAAGAAGAAGAACAACCAAAATTTAAATTAGAAATTATTAATAAAAATCCTCAAAATGAAAATAAAATAGAAACTCAAATTAAAAAAGAAAATGAAAATATTAAAATAGAAAATAAAGAAGAAAAAAAAGAAATAATAATTCCACAAAATATAAATTTACAAAATCCAATAAATGAAGAAAAACCAAAAGAAGAAAAAAAGAAAAATATAGATTTCGAAAATGTTGTAATAGAAAAAGTATTTCAAATATCTTTAGATTCAGAAAATAAAAAAAATTACATATTCCTTGAAATGTATTGTGCTCAAATATTATCATTTGGAAAACCAAATGTATTTCGTTTAGAAAATTTAGACGAAATACTTTTATCAATAATAAATGATACATCATATAAAAATAATATAATAAATTATTTATTAAAAAGTTATCATAGAGCATATGAAATGATAGAAGTTCGTTTTAAAAAAGATTTAGGACCAAAATTTTCAGAAGTAAGAAGAGTTATTGCTACTTATTTAGGACAAATAATTACTTCTCCTGAAAATTTTTCTTTAAATATAAATAGAGAAGAAATAAAAAAAAATTTGAATGAATATTTTACAATATCAGAAGAAGAAGAATTATTTTTTTTACTTGGTGATTTTATTAATAATTGTGGTAATGATAAAGAAGCATTATCATCAGTATTTGATTATTTATTTGAAATAATTCATCTTCAAAATATTGATAATCAGACATTTTTTAAAAATAATAATATAAGAAAAAATATAAAATTACTTACTTTAATATTTGAAAAATATCCAATTGTAAGAAATGTTTTTATGGAAAATGAACAATTTAATGCAAAAGATATTAATGGAAGATTATTAATGGGAGTTTCTTATTTAGGTCCTTTATTAAGTATGATTCCTTGGGAAAGTCCACCTGAACAAATTAAAAATGCTTTTGGAAGAAATATAATAAATGAAAATGATATTAATGTTAAATCATATTCATCTAAATTAAATTCTTTAATTGATGATCTTAGTAAATTAGTACAATTTTTAATTAATGAAAATGAAGATTTATGTTTTTTATATTTTTATAATATTGTTAATTATAATGTTGAATGGAATAAAATGCAACCTAATATTATGATTTCTTCTACTAGTGGTTTTTTAATGAATTTTTTTATGGTTTTGAGTAAATTATTTTTTAATGAGTGTTTAAAGGAAATTCCAAATTTTAATTTAAAGGAATCTCATTTTATTATTGATGTTGTTAAATTGATTGATTTTAAATTCATTTTTAATGATAATAATATTCATTTTAGTAAATTTGATTTAATTGATTCTGAAATTTCAAAACAATTTAGAGAAGATAATAAAAAGGAAAGTGAAGAAAAAAAATATACAAAAATTACAAAAATGTTCTTTTTAATTCATAGTATTTATAGTTATTTTATTCAACATTTAAGTAAAGCTTATTTAAAAACTGTTCAAAGATTACAAGATAATTATAAAAGTTTTGGAATAAATAATGAACAAACAAAAGAACTTTTTATTACTAAAAAATGTTTAGATATTTATATAAGAAGTGATAAATTTACAGAAGCAATAATGGTTTTTAATAGAATATCAAATGTATTTTTAATGAGTTTAAATGTAAATGATTTTCAAAAAATAAAAGAATTTAATAAAGATTTTTATAATTTAATAGATGGAAAATCAAATATTACTTTATCTTCAATTCCAGAAATTTTAATATCAAATTTAATAGAAAGTTGTAATTTACTAAGACAATTTTCAGCAAATTTATATTTTCAAAATATGGATTTAGTAACTGATATAGTATACTTTGCATTAATATATTCAAGTAGATTAGATTTAATACATAATCCTCATTTAAGAAGTCAAATTTTTGATATATTATTATATACATTCTTATTAAATGACTATGAAAAAAAAGAAAATCATATTCAATCAGCTCATAATAGATTATTAAAAGATGAATTTGTAAAAAAGAAAATGATATTATGTGTTATGAGAGTTTTTGTTGATGCTGAAAGATTAGGAACTTCAAATCAATATTATGAAAGATTTGCAGTTAGAAATAAAGTTTTAACTTTAATTAATAATGTTTTTAAAAGTCATCAAGATATTTTCAAAGAACAAATATTATCATATGCAAATGATTATTCAGAAGATGCAACAAAAATGTTAAATATGTTAATGAGTGATGTTACATTTTTAATTGATGAAGTTATTCAAAAATTAACTGATATTAAAATATATCAAGATAAAAAAGATGATAAAGAAAATTGGGATAAATTAGATGAAGAAAGTAAACAATTAGAAGAAAATAAATTTATGGAGAATGATAGATTATTAAAACCATCATCAAATTTATTAAATTCATCTCTTGATTTTTTAGTAATAATATGTAATTGTTTACAAAAATATTTTATGAATTTAAAATTAGCAGAAAGAATGGCAAACTTATTAAATTATTGTTTAGATGAATTTACTTCAAAAAGTAAACAATTAAAAGTAAAAAATAAATCAGATTACAATTTCAATCCAAGTTTCATTTTAGCATCATTAATTAAAATATATGTTGCTTTTAAAGATTATGAAGAATTTATAGAATATGTTGTAAAAGATGAAAGATGTTATAAATATGATAATTTCTTAACTGCAATTAAAATTAAAAATTCAAAATCAAAAGTAAAATTAGATTATGATATATCAGAATTTTTTGATAATTTTGTAAATAAACAATTGAAAGATGCTGAAATATTAGTAGAAGAAAAAAAAATAAATTATGATGATGCACCAGAAGAATTTATTGATCCTTTAACTGATGAAATTATGGATGATCCTGTAATTCTTCCTGCATCTAATATGACTTGTGATAGACAAACTATTGAAACTCAATTACTTTCTAATCCAATTGATCCTTATACAAGAAGTCCTTTAACTAAAGAGATGCTTATTCCTAATAAAGAATTAAAAGAAAAAATTGATAAATATAAAAAAGAGAAAATGGAAATGAAAAAGAAAAATAAATAAATTAAAATAATAATGATGAAATATTATTAAATAAAAAAAATTTGAATTTTTTAAATTAATTATAAAAAATATAAAAAAAGAATTTAATTGTAATTTAAATATGGAATTAAATTCAATATTATTTCCTTCTCCAAAATTTGATTTCCAAACAGCATTACAATACGATGGTGAATTAATATTTATTCCAAAACCAAATGAAAAAAATTCCTATATACCATGTTTATTTTTAATAAACGCAGTAAAAAAAATAAGTGAAAAATTCTTAATATTTTTCCATGGAAACGCAGAAGACATTTTTGGTGCATTAGATATATGTGAAAAATTAAAAGATTCTCTTCAAATGAATATAATAATAGTAGAATATCCAACATATTCAATTTATAATTATGAATCAGATACAAATAAAATATTAGAAAATAGTTTAATTGTTTTTGACTTTTTAATAAATGAATTAGGAGCTTTAAAAGAAAATATTTTTATATTTGGTCGTTCAATTGGAACATCACCAGCAATTTATTTATCAAGTAAAAGAAAACCAGGTGCTTTAATATCAGTTTCTGGTTTTACTTCTATTAGTGATGCTGCTAGAAGTTTAGTTGGTAATATTTTATATTTATTGGTTAAAGAAAGATTTACTTCTATTGAATATATTAAAAATGTTACTTGTCCTATTTTATTTATTCATGGTCAAAAAGACCAATTAATACCTTTTGAACATTCTTTAAAATTAAAAAATAATTGTAAATGTCCTTATGAAATTTTCTTACCTGAAACTATGACTCATAATGAATTTAATTATGAAAAAGATTTATTAGGTCCTATTAAAGAATTTTTAATTAAACATACTGGAATTAAAACTGATTTAGATAGTCATATTAAAATTCCTAATGGTTTATTTGAAATGCCTACTTTTATTAAAAATAATATTAAAAAAAATTGTGAAGCTAGTTCTAATAATTTTGTTTCTTGTTTTGGAAATAATATTAATAATGAATAATATTTATTTATACTTGTTATTTTTATGTTTTATTATAAAAAAATTATTAGAGTATAAAAAAAATTATTAACTTAAATAAAAAAAATTTTTTATTTACTTTCATTTCTTTCCATCATTTCAATGTTTTTAGAATTATTATCATTAAAAATATTCTTACCTAAATTTTTCATAATTACATTATTATTACTTTCATATGCAGTGGAATTAGAAACAAAATTATTATTTTTATTTGTATTAAATGTAGAAGTACTTTTAGATTTATCTAAATATTTATTCTTAGAATTAATATCATGATCATTAAATTCATCAGCCAATTCATTAACAGGCCAAGTTAATCCATCTCCATTAGGATAACCAATATCAATAATAAATGGAATAAACCAAAATAATTTATTTTTTCCCATAACTTGTTCCCAATTTTCTTTATAACCAATATTATACTTATTTTTTTTTTCAAAATCAGGATCTAATGTTTCAATAGTAGTACAATTTTTAAAAACTAATTTTAAATGAAATTTAAAAAATTCAAAATCTAAATAAGTCAAAGTTAACAAAATAGAATGATTCATAATAATAAAAAAATGATATAAAATAAAAGAAATTTTCCCAGTATGTCTATTTTTATATAATTTCATAATTGAATTATAAGTATGAGGAATATAAATAATATCTAAATAAAAAACAGATAAAAAAAAATAAAAAAGTAATTGAATGAAATATTTTCTATTATAAAATCCAATACAATTATTAACCCAAGGACAATGATGATCCATATTTAAAACACAAGTATTACAAATTGAACAATGATGTGCTCTATCGGGTTTAAAAACTTGACAAAGTAAACAATATCTTTTTTTCTTATATTCTTGATCTCCTATATAAAATCCCCAATATAAAGGAATTGCTCCTGGATTTGTTCTTGATGTTAAAAAAAATGCACTTACTAATAATATGAAAAGTATGTGAAAAAATAATAATCTTATTATTGGAAATGTTAATGAGGAAACTATTAAAATATTTTTTTTAAATTTTATTTTAATTTTATATTCTTACTTTTTAAGTTGTTTATTTCTATTAGGAAAATGTAGGATAAATATTGTTCTATTATTAAAAGAAGTACTCCAAATATTAAAATGTGACCGTAATAACTTTTTTTTTCTTTTTTTATTTGGGCTTTTATTTGTTCTTGTTGATTTATTTTGTCTTGTTGAGAATTTGAAGTTTTTGGTTGACTTATTGTATTTGATGATATTGGAAATGTTGGTTTTATATTTTCATTATTATTTTTTAATATTTCTCTATTAATATTTGTATTTGTGTCTCTTTCTTCAATCAGATTATTCATAATTTTATTAAATTAATTAAAATAGAAAATAAAATTTTTTTAAAATTTATTTGATTTATGTATTTAAATATTTTAAAATTTTATTTACCTATTTTTCTTTTATTTTAAATGAATAAATTGATTTTTTAAATTATTTATATGAAAATATGTTATAGAATAAATATTAAAAAATCAAATGATTTATAATTTTAATTCTAGTTATATGTATTTATGAAATTTATCAAAAAATTATTATATAATTGTTTTAACAATAATTTTTTCATTTTTATTTTTTTTTTAATTTTTTTTTAATTAAAAAAATATTAAATGAAAGTTATTATATTTTTAATTTCTTTTTCAATTTCATTATCAGTTAATATAAATGATAATAAAAATCAAAGAAATATCCCAAATAAAAAAGATTGTTCACCAATGGAAGAATGTCATGAATGTACTTTTTTAGAATTAAAAAATAATGATGAATGTCAATTAACAGGTTATAAAAGAAGATTTCATTGTATTTTTGAAAATTCAGATGAAACATATTATACTGAATCATGTAATGAAAATATTAAATTTAATTCTGTATATTTTTTCCTTTTCTTTTGTATTATTTTAGGAATTGTCACTTATGTTTTACAAAAAAATCAAAAAGAATCTGCAATAAAAAATGTTATGACTAAATTATCTATATTTAAAGATAAATAAATCTATTTTATAATATATATAGTCAATTAATAAAAAATACATGGAATTTTTTTATATAAATATTAATAATATTTTTTATGAATAATATTTAATATATATTTTAGGTAAAAAATAATTTTAATTCTTTATTTAAAATACTAAATTGGAAAATATTTATTTTCCAAATTATTGAAATGTCACATTCAATAATAAGAAAATTTTCCTGTTTTTTCTTTATATGTTTAATAATATTAGAAATAGCTTCAATATTTTTAAATTCATTTGATTTATATCATTTATTTAATGAAAATGAAAAAACACAAAAACAACAATTTATTTTTAATCCAAAAATATTAAAAATTATAATTATATCCTATAATTTTATAAGTATTAATTCAATATTGATTTTAGGTTTATATTCAATTTATACAAAAAGATTATATTTTTTATATTCACATATTATATTTTGCATAATTGCAATTTTATTAATTGTTTTTAACTTAGTTTTTTTTTATGAAAAAGAAAAAAATACAAATCAATTAATACTATTTATATTAAATATTATAAAGGGAGTATGTTATATATTTAATGTTATTATGGTTATTTTAGAATGTATACATATAAATAATCAAATTTCAAAATCTTTATTAAATATGGTAGATGCTAATTTAACCCAAGATATGTTTCAAAGTATTTTAGAATCTAGTAAATCAACGGATTCTGAAATCATTGAAAGAGAATATGAAAGATTATTATATAGACAAAAACAAAAAGGGTCTCAAAAACAGTCAAATGAAGAAGAAAATGAATATTCAGATTCTAGTTCAGAAAATTAGAAAAAAAATAGATTTGAAAATTTTTTTTTATTATATCAATATTTATTTATATTTTAATATAAATTTTATTAATTAAAAATTAAAATGTGCTTTTAAAAATATTTTTTATAAACTTTATAATTAAAAAATGATGATTGATTATAAAAAAAATACAAAATTAAAAAAAAATTAGAAAATATTTAAATATAAAAAATAACTTTCATTCTTTTTCAAAAAAATTCAAAATCTCATAATTAAAAAAATTAATAACAAATACATAAAATAAAAATTTCATTTTCATTTTATATATGTGTTATTATTATTAAAATAAGTTTGAATTTTTTTTTAATATTCTTATGTCTTCAATTGATTTTATT
>JAEEGK010019873.1_pt1 | contig 14354 bp, 12 predicted proteins | sample 8958771 | NCBI WGS metagenome assembly JAEEGK01 (sample SAMN16246547, study PRJNA631951) | gut metagenome | biome: gut microbiome; feature: rumen; material: SC-attached | host: Bos | place: Iran: Karaj | collected 2018-10
CACTGCTGCCTCCCGTAGGAGTTTGGGCCGTGTCTCAGTCCCAATGTGGCCGTTCACCCTCTCAGGCCGGCTACTGATCGTAGGTTTGGTGGGCCGTTACCTCACCAACTGCCTAATCAGACGCGGGTCCATCATATACCACCGGAGTTTTTCACACTGTGAGATGCCTCACTGTGCGCTTATGCGGTTTTAGCACCTATTTCTAAGTGTTATCCCCCTGTATATGGCAGGTTACCCACGCGTTACTCACCCGTCCGCCACTAAGTTTAGAATCACTAGGTTTCATCTAAACTCCGTTCGACTTGCATGTGTTAAGCACGCCGCCAGCGTTCATCCTGAGCCAGGATCAAACTCTCGTATTAAAGTTTGTCTGGTTTAGATCAACTTTGGCTAATCTATCCCGTTTACTGTGTTTGGGTAGTTCTTTTACTTCTGAAATTTTAAAGACAACAACATGCTCTGCGAGCATGTCGCTGTGTCGAATGCTTTGCATTCGACGAGTTTCAGGGTTGCATTGCTGTTTAGATGTCAAGGTGCGTGTTACGTCTTAAAAAGCCGCAACAGTGGTATATTAGCACCAAGTATTGCGCTCGTCAAGACATTTTTTATTTTTCCGAAAAATGACGGAAAAAATTCCACCGATTTTCGCGGTGGAATTTAATAATAGCGTGATTCTCGGCGATTGTCAACGCCTTTGCGCCCGATTTTTCCAAAAAATTTCGTAAAAAACGAAACGCGTATCCAAATCGATCTATTACTTAAGAACATGCTCGACCGTTACCGAATTTTCACCCGTGGTAACCTTCGCATACGCACCAGAAACCATCGGGATCATGGGCGGTCTGTGGCCGAGGTCCATACCCAGGATTATGGGCACATCATACTTTGAAAGAATTCCCGTAACGGCGTCATTCATATCAAAGTCTCCGAATGAATCATTATATAAGTAGGGTCTGCCCACAAGAAAACCTTTGACATTCTCAAACCATCCGGCGTTCTCCATGTGCCAGAGAGCTCGTCTTACGCTCATCACGTTAAGATCGCAGGACTCGATAAACCAGATGATTCCTTCGTCGGCATAGCGCCTGTTAAATTCTTTGACACGGTCAAAACGCGTGCCCACAAGATTTACCAGACAATCAAGACAGCCGCCGATAAGACGTCCCTCAAATGCTTTTGCTTTGTCCCGGTTACCGGCAACGGTCTGAGAATACTTTTCGTTGATATTATACGGGATCAGCGGATTCTCGGGGCTTTTTAACTCTTCGGATTCCCATCCGTCATAGGAGGAAAAAGAAAGTTTCTTTCCGCAAAGCAGATCAAACGCATCCCGGATCGCGGGGTGCCAGGGCTCCATTCCGAAAGTTCCCGCACAGGGTGCATAGATTGCGGCCGTGTCGCAGATCGTTGGAAGAAGAAACGTGAGATTCGTATTATCCGAATAACCCATAAACCAGGTAGGTACGGCTTTCTTGAGTCCTTCGAAATCCACGAAATCCAGATCTTCGCACATAAGCTCCCCTCCGCCGCAGGAAATGATCACATCGCTTCTCTTATTGATAAAGAAATCGTTTATCTCATCCGCGCAGGCTTCGGGCGTGTTGCTTTTGCCGATTCCCTTGCCGCATCTGGCATTGGGTCCTTCAAGAAGATTGTAGCCCATCCCCTTAAATTTAAGGAGCGCATTGTTGAACATGGAAATGTAGGGCTCCGTCGAGTTTCCGAAGGATGGCGCTATAAATCCGATTGTCCCGCCGTCGGGCAAAAAATCCGGATATCTCATTTTCAATCCCCTTACCCTTTAACAGACAATTATCTTACAAGTTCTTCAATCTTGTCCATGAGTCGCAAATCCTTGAGATTTACGCTGAACTGCTGAACGATTCCGAACATATAGTTATACATATAGAGATATTTCATAACAATGTTGTTTCTGACTGACAGCATCATCAGGTTCTCAAAAGCACCCATATCCATGATAATCACCAGACAGAAAACAGCCCAAACGATCAGGATCGTCTCCACAAAACCGAGCACGGGTCCCAGAATCTTGTCTACAAGGTTAAGTCCCGGAACCTTTGAAAAGATCTTAAGTCCCGTAAGGAAAGTGTTCACAACCTTGTACAGCACAATAAGCAGGAACAGAAGCACCAGCGTGGTGACGAAAACAAGACGGTCCTCATTAAAGTACTGTCTCATTGCAAAAGCAATAAGCAGAACGATGGCTGCGGCAAAGATCGTAGCCACGATACCGCACAATTCCTTGACCAATCCTCTTTTGTAGCCAAGCAGGAGCTTAACAACAAGCAAGATTACCACAAAAAGAAAAGGTAACTGCGCAATTAAAAATTTTGTGTCCATTAGTTCAGTTTCTCCTCAGATTACTTAAATTCCACCGTATCGATCGATCCGGAGGTTACAAAAATATATTTTGACGCTACCCTGGTGGGGATGGCGAGCCTTATCGCCTCCGAATAATTTCCTTCGTAGCGCTTTTCTCCCGAGTATGAAGCAATATAAACGGAAGTGTCACCGTAGAGAATGTAATTCCCGTTTCCGAAAGAAACTCCGGTGTAGTCAAAATCAAATTCCCTGGCCGAAAGAGCTTTGCCCGTATCCGAATAAAGCACCAGTTTATACCTGTTTTCGGTGGAATTATTTCTGTATATTACCGCAATTACATCTTTTCCGCAATAGGAAGCAAGAATTTCATCGTTGATGAACATGTCGGAAATGCTGACAGGTTTATGGGAGCCCGAATACACGCTCATACGGGACGGTGACAAAGAAAATGCGGTGTCACTGTCAAGAAATCTCACCAGCGGAACAAGAGTGTCGGGATAATTGTATCCGCTTACGTAATTGTCGATGTTGTTCTGGCCCACGGGCCCGAAATTGTAAAAAGCAACGCTGCTTTTTATATCTCTGATATCAACATAATAATAGGAAACGCAGACAAGCTCTCCGTTGGGAGAAATGTCCAGATCGACGGGATATCCGCTCTTTTCCATGGTGGTCCTGAAATATGCGATCTCGGTGCCGTTCATGTCATAGATATATATCCACGTAACATTCGTATCCTCTAAAACCGCCGCTACGTACCCTTTCTCGGAAACAGTGATCTTTCGGATAGGCTTGTCGGTGGTTATGGTTCCCGCATATCCGCCCTCGGTCTGCAGATAAACCGTACTTCCGCCGTAGTCGGCAAAAGCAGCCGTTCCGCCGCAAACCGAAGCCATAGGGTTTTGCATGTCAAATGTCTGGTTCCATAAAAGCTTGCCGGAAGAGTCCATGGCTCCCGCGCCATCCTTGCTGAAGGAAAGAATATTCCCGTTAAACTCCATGGTCTCTGTGCCGCCGATCTCACTTCTTGGGGCCTTGAATGTTACGGTGTAGGTCTCGTAAACCTTGGTCTTTTCATAGATCATGTACGCCACGATGATTGCAGAAACCGCCAGCAACAAAAGCATGACCTTATAAACCCTGGTAAGCTTTCTGTGCCGCAGAGTCTTGTTTATTCTTTTTCCCGCACTTTCTTCTTCCGATACCGGAAACCTGCTGATATTTGACATCTGTGTATCGAAAATCCTTTAGTTGTACTTAAAAGCGTATACTGTCTTGGATGTGTAATCCTTTCCCGGTCCGAATACACAGGAAGGGAAATTGGGATGATTTACGCTGTCGGGGAAGTACTGGGTTTCAAGGCACAAAGCATCTCTCTTTCCGTACTTGGCACCTTCTTTGCCCGCCTGAGGCGAAATGAAGTTTCCGGCATAGAACTGAACGCCGGGAAGATCGGAATAAACCGTCATTTCACCGCCCACGGATGCATCCTTTACAACGGCGATCTTGCGAAGGGTTCCGTCGTAGCCGTCTATTACGAAGTTATGGTCGTAGCCGCCGCCGATAACAAGCATGTCGTAATTGTTATCGATATCATTTCCCACAATCCTGCCCTTGGTAAAGTCCATAACTGTGCCCACAACGTTTCTGATAACGCCGGTGGGGATGGAACCCGGAACCACCTCTGTCATGCCCGAAGCATACAAAGTAAGCTCTTCACCGAGGATCTTACCGGACTTGTGTCCCGCGAGATTGAAGTAAGAGTGGTTTGTAGGATTAAGAATGGTATTCTTATCGCTCTTTGCCGAATAATTAAGCTCAAGCTCGTTGTTTTCCGTGAGAACGTAGGTTACGGAAATCTCCTTGTTTCCGGGGAATCCCATATCCATATCTGCCATCTTTACGGTAAGGGTAACGCTGTTTTCGCCTTCCTTTACGGCCCAGATACGCTTGTGGGAACCAAGGTCTGCATGGCTGTGAAGGTTGTTTCCGTCTGCATTTGCGTCAACCTTGTACTTTACGCCGTCGATGGTAAACTCTGCATTGCCGATACGGTTTGCGCTGGGAGCAATCACGGCTCCGAAATAGCTGGGATTGGATTCATAGGACGCCACATCGTCAAATCCCAGAACCACATCTCTCTCAACACCCTTTGAATCGGGAACCACGATACTTCTGACAACAGCGCCGAAGTTAAGGATCTCGACTTTCATTCCCTTCGAATTGGTAAGAAGGTATGCGTAGACCTCCTCACCCTTTTTTGTTTTTCCGAATAATCTCTTAGTCATAATTCTTCTCTCCCTCTGCTTTTATAATTCCACACGGCCCTCGAGCGCACGAAGAAGGGTCACTTCATCAATGTACTCAAGATCGCCGCCTACAGGCACACCGCTGGCAATTCTCGTAACTTTGATACCCGTGGGCTTTACGAGCTTGCTGATGTACATGGCTGTGGTCTCACCCTCCAAACTTGAATTGGTGGCGATGATCACTTCCTTGACATCGCCTTCCAGTCTTGTAATAAGTTCCTTTAATTTTATGTCCCCGGGTCCGATTCCCAACATCGGTGATATCGCCCCGTGAAGCACATGATAAACTCCCGTGTACCTTCCGGTCTTTTCATAAGCCGCAAGGTCTCTGGGGGTTTCAACCACCATGATCACGGACTGATCGCGTTTGGGGTCTGCGCAAACGGGGCAGACCTCCCTGTCCGTAAGGGTACAGCACTTGCTGCAGTAGCGCACGTTTCTGCGCGCTTCGATCATGGTGTTTGCGATTCGTTCAACCTTCTCCGTCGGCATTCCGATCAGGTGAAACGCGAGCCTCTGGGCAGACTTTGTCCCTATTCCGGGAAGGGCCTCCAGTTCCTCTATCAATTTGTTTACCTGACCGCCGTAGAGATTCATTAAAAACCAAAGCCTCCCAAACCGCCGGTCATCCTGCTCATGGCACTGGCACTTGCTTCATCAGCCTGCTTAAGAGCCTCATTTACCGCTGCAACTATCATGTCCTGAAGCATTTCCACATCATCGGGATCCACCGCTTCGGGCGCGATAACAACGGACTTAACTTCCTTGGCACCCGTAACGGTTGCAGTAACCGCACCGCCGCCTGCCTTGGCAGTAAACTCCTTTGTTTCAAGTTCCTTTTGATTTTCTTCCATCTGGCGCTGCATTCTCTGCGCCTGCTTCATAAGATTGCTCATGTTTCCGGGCATTCCGCCACCGGGAAATCCACCGCGTTTAGCCATTTTATCCTCCTAATCCTCTGTTTCGATCTCCATGTCTATATTTTTGTTAAAACGCTCGTCAACCGACTTTTCTTCATCGGTCACCGCGCCGTCTTGCGATAATAATTCAATCTTCACGGATACGCTCCTGCCCGCAAATTCGTTGATGGTTTCAGTCAGGGAAGCATATGCTTTTTCGGGAGCATCCGTAATTGCGTCGGCTCTTACAAAATGGTTGTAGCAAAACGGATTTGTAAAAAGAAGCCGTAACTCGCCCTTTTCATTTACCGAAGGAACGGCGTTTCTTGCAAAACTCTCGTCTCCCGTGGAAAGTTTCCCCACAACCGTCCGCCAGTTGGTCACAACGTTCTTAACGTCCTCAGGAGCGGCGGGAGAAATAACAGGCTTGGGTTTCTCCCTGATAACATCGGCCGGTGCCGGCTTTTCCTTGGTCGCGCCTTCGGAAAAAGAACCCTTTTCGAGCCTCTCCTCAATCTTTCGAATTCTCGGAAGTACCGAATCGTCTGTGGCTTCCGTTTCGGGACAGCAAAGCTTGATCAAAGCGATCTCTATAAGAATCCGCTTGTTGGAAGCATATCTGATTTTGTTGGTAAGTTCGCTGAAAATGCGGATGTACCTGAGAATATCCGTAACGGGCAAAAGTCTTGCTTCTTCTTGCAGAAGTTCGAAAGCCTCCTTTGACATATCCGAGATTATTGACATGTCATCGGCAGTTTTCACAAGAAGCATGTTTCTTAAATAGCCCGTAAGATCCACAACAAACTGGGACAGCTCTCGGCCGTCGGAAACCACCTTTTCAAGGCCCTTGACAGTCATGGTCACATCACCCGCCATCACCGCGCGCATGATGTTGCTGTAAACCACATTGTCTGCGGCGCCCAGAACATCAAGCACCATCTCGTGAGTGAGGCGCTGTCCGAAATTAAAGGCCATGCACTGGTCCAAGAGACTCAATGCATCTCTCAAGGCTCCGTCGGCGCTCCTTGCTATGTAGGATACGGCGTCATCATCTGCCTCAAGATTTTCTATAGCGAGAAGTTCCTTGATTCTGGCCGTGATGTCATCTACGCTGATCCTCTTAAAATCGTAACGCTGACACCTTGAAAGAATGGTGACCGGAAGCTTATGAACTTCGGTGGTCGCAAGAATAAACACAACATATGACGGAGGCTCTTCAAGTGTCTTCAAAAGAGCGTTAAATGCGCCCAAAGAAAGCATGTGAACCTCGTCGATGATATAAACCTTAAAACGTCCTTCGGTGGGAGGATACTGAACCTCCTCGATGATGGTTCTTATATTGTCGACACCGTTGTTGGAAGCGGCATCGATCTCAACCACGTTCATTCCGGCACCGGACTGTATAGCCCTGCACGAAGCACACTCAAGACAGGGATTTTCTCCGTCGGGATGTTCGCAGTTTATGGCCTTCGCAAAAAGCTTCGCAACAGAGGTCTTGCCTGTACCTCTGGTGCCGCAGAACAGATACGCATGGCCTATTCTGTCGGTCTTTATCTGATTCCTTAAGGTGGTTACTATATGATCTTGTCCTTTGACATCTTCAAACCTTTGGGGCCTGAATTTGCGATACATCGCGGTATAAGACATCTGTGTTAATCTCCGAAACTGATCCCGAGAAGCTTGGCTTCTTTTACGATGGAAGCATCGGGATCCAAAGTTTTTAATTTTCCCGCAACCTCGGAAAGGGGAACCTTCACGATCTCCCTGTTGCGGATTCCGACCATAAAGCCGTATTCCTCATTGGCAATGAGTTTACCCGCTTCGGCGCCCAGTCTGCTGGCAAACACGCGGTCGTAGGGACTGGGGGAACCGCCCCTTTGCATGTGTCCCGGAACCGTAACTCTTACGTCCCTGTCGGTTCTCTTTGAGATTTCCTCGGCGATTTCATATGACACCGAAGGGTAGGGGTAGCTTTTCATAAGCTCCTTCAATTCTCGTTTGGACAAAGCAGCCTTTTCTTTGGAAATTGCACCCTCGGCCACCGCAAGGATGGTAAATTTGCTGCCGTTTCTGTCACGCTCTTCTATGGCGGCAATGATCCGGTCCATGTCATAGGGGATCTCGGGAATAAGAATGATATCCGCTCCCCCTGCAATTCCTGCGTTAACAGCCATCCAGCCCGTTTTATGTCCCATTATCTCCACGATAAAAATGCGTCTGTGAGAGTCCGCCGTGGTATGGATGCAGTCAATGGCGTTGGTCGCTATGTTCACGGCACTCTGGAACCCGAAGGTCATGTCGGTGCCGTACAGATCGTTATCTATGGTCTTTGGAAGGGTGACTATGTTTAAGCCCTCTTCCCTTAAAAGATTCGCGGTCTTGTGAGAACCGTTTCCTCCGAGGATCACCAGACAATCAAGAGAAAGTCTGTGATAGTTGTCTATCATGGCGCGGACCTTGTTTATGCCGTTTTCACCGGGGTCGGCAATAGTCTTGAAAGGGGTCCTGGAGCTTCCGAGAATGGTGCCGCCCTTAGTAAGGATGCCCGAAAAATCCTTTCTGGTAAGCATCCTGTAGTCACCGTATATGAGACCCTTGTAGCCATCAAGAAACCCGTATATCTCAACATCGGATACACAGGTCAAAAGGCTTTTGACAACGCCTCTCATGGCTGCGTTCAAAGCCTGACAGTCGCCGCCGCTTGTAAGCATTCCCACACGCTTCATACACGCCTCCGCGCTAAATACACATACATAGTGATTATATATTATTTTGATTCTTATCACAACTTATTTGTTGACACGAAGATTCATTATCCTTATAATTAACGGTGCTGAATTCGGAGTCGTATCGAAGCGGTCATAACGGGGCGCACTCGAAATGCGTTTGCCCTCCGGGGCACGAGGGTTCGAATCCCTCCGACTCCGCGAAATAAATAAACCTGCCGACAATTGCGTCGACAGGTTTTTTGTTACGCATCTTTCTTTTTGTATAGCCTCTCGTACAAAGCAAAAAAACCGGGGGAAAGGAACTTCCACACAAGACTTGCCAGTATCGCTGCGACTCCGCCCACGACCATTCCTCCCATGATATCCGTGGGATAATGCATCATCAGGTAATTTCTCGACATTCCCATGAGTATGACCATAAAAAATGCGGTCCAGCTGTATTTTTTACGACCGTATATAAAGATCGAAGTCATGATCGCCATGGTACAGGTGGTATGTCCGCTGGGAAAAGAAAATTCCGCATCAGGATATCCGCCCGCCAGGCTCCACCACTGCCGGAAGGTATCATAGGCTTCGTAGGGACGGATCCGCGCCACCGCGTTCTTTATGCACATGTTGGTAAACAGGAGCCCGAACGCCATGGCAAGCCCCGCGGAAAGACCGCAGATACATATCTTTTTGGCCCGCTCCGGATTCTTTAAGTACAGTTTCGGAATCAGCGGGACAAAAGCCATAAGTGCAGCCAGGATTATCATTCCGAGCCCATACTCCGCCAAAGCGGAAATGAATTTGAAAAATCCGTTTATATGATAGTCCGTGAGTTCTCCGAGGTTATGGTAAAACCTTAAAATTCCCTCGTCAAATCCGTAAAAAGTCTTGTCAAGCCATGCGGCCGTCATGATAGCGTATAGCATCAGGCTCTCCTTCCGTTTCTACAAAATAAATACCAATATCAGGATAAAGCAAAGCATTACGAATATTCCGCCGCAGGCAAGAAGCAGACCGTAAGATAAGCTTCGCATGGTTATAAGATTGGTTTCTTTGGTCTCCATTGCTTTGATGGCAAGTTTCGTTTCTATAACGGGTTCCACCTCATCATCGCCGCGCATCATGGCAAAAACAACATCCGCCGCATGTCCGATGAAACGCGTAAATACCGTTCCTTCCACACGCTCGGCCTTTAACGGTGCGTCACGCAAAACACCCTTTCTCAGGAGAACCACCAGCTTATCCGTTACGGTATCGAGTATTCGCGCAAAGAAACCGATAGTGTAGGGAAGTACTTTAAGTAAAACCGGTCTGTAGACAACTTCCTCGAGATCGAGCCACTTTGGCCACTTATTGCGGTAAACTCCGCCCTTATCCAATGTAAATGCGGTAAGCGTATATAAAGCAACACCTATGCAGACCGAAATCAATCCTCCGGAAAGAACCTCCCACTCGTAAAGCCCGCCGAATCTTATGACAGAAAGCAGGATACCCGCAAAGCCGAGGATCACCGCCGGAACCAGAAGTGCCGCTCTCTGGGGAACACTTATATAATCTTTGATCTTCAAAAAGCGCTCCCGTTCTTCAACCGAATCGTTTTTCTTTACGAACAGGCAAAGGAAAAGTTTGGTCATGTAGCAAAGGGTCGCGCCTCCCGAAATAAGGAATATCCACTCAAAGATCTTAACAGCAAACCCCGAAAGCCCGAAATGGGCCGTTTCGAGCACCGCCTCATGGAGGATACTCTTTGAAAGATATCCCGTAAATCCGGGAATTCCCGCTAAAGATAACCCCGCAACGGCAAACACCGTTGCAAGAAACGGCTTTTTATTTCCGAAGCCCTTGATCTTGTTAAGATTGAGCTCATGAAGATTTTCAAATACAACGCCGGCAGTTAAGAACACCGCAAGCTTGACCATGGTGTGGTTTGCCATATGAAGCACGGTTCCCGTAAGGATCGTTTCGTTCTCGGGAACCATCACCGCCGCGCCGATGCCCGTGATCATAAATCCGATCTGTGATACTGAGGAGCAGGCAAGAACCTTCTTTAAATCCGTGGAAAAGATGGCAAGAACCGCCCCAAGCGCCATGGTCACAAGACCCGATGCGAGTATGAACAGGCCAAAGCTCTTTGATCCGCCCGGGAACAGGCAAAGGCCCGTCATCATGATGCCGAACACACCGGTCTTGGTCAGAACACCGGAAAGCAGGGCACTGGCGGGTGCGGGTGCAACCGGATGGGCCTTGGGAAGCCAGATATGCAACGGAAATACGCCGGCCTTTGCTCCAAATCCCACAAACATGAGAATTGCGGCTGCGGTGAGCCTGCCGGAACCCGAAAGTCCTTTATTTGATATCGCTTCCGCAACAGCGGAAATCTCCAGAGTTCCTACGGAAACATACAGGATCACCAGCCCCATCAAAAGTGAAAGTCCGCCGATGACGGCTACCGCCATATAGGTATCTCCGGCACGAAGGGCTTTCTCGTTTTCCTCGTGAGCCACCCATACGTAAGAGGACATGGACATGATCTCAAAGAAAAGCAGAAGCGTAAAGAAATCTCCCGCGAAAAATACGCCGAGAGTTCCCATCAAAACCACCAAGGAAAAAGCATAAAACCTTCCTTTGTGTTTATCATGCGAAAGATATCGGGGTGCGAAAAGAAAGCTTGCTCCGAAGGAAAGCACGCAAAGTATCGAGTAAAAAATTCTGAATTCATCGGCGCGAAAGCTTAAGCCGAATCCGCAAATATCAGCGACTGACACTTAAATCACTCCTTCCGCAACTTTTGTTATAAATTCAACAAGGGGCGCAAATCCGAGTCCCACCAGGGGGAGCAAAACAGCCAGGATTCCGAGTGGGATTAACATCCAAGGCCCCGGATCCTTTGCAGGTTTAAGCTCTCCTTCTTTTTCCGAAAAATAGATTCTCACAACAGGCTGAAGCATATAAACCGCCGTCAGGAGCGAAGAAAGGATCAGCACTCCCACTCCTATAAGCTCCATAAATCCGCCGTCCTTGACAGCCGCTGTGGCAATGAGCCATTTCCCGATAAAACCGGGAAGGCCGGGAAGACCCATGATGGCAAGGCTTGCAAGCGCAAACAAAGCGGATATGATGGGCATTTCTTTGTAAATGCCGTTAAGCTCGTATATGTAATGCCTCTCTCCCCGGGTAATAAAAGCACCTGCGCAGAAGAAAGCGGTTATCTTCATAATACCGTGGAAGATCATGAAGGAAAGGGCAGCCGCAAGTCCCGCGGGAGTCATGATCAGCGCCGCAAAAAGAATGTAGGAAAGGTTTGATATGGTTGAATAAGCAAGCCTTCTTTTTACGTGCCGCTCCTTTAGAGCCATGGTACAGCCGTAAAGGATCGTGAAGAGTGCAAATCCCATGGCCACGTACTGTACCCAGGTTCCGTAAAGAATATCATCGCCGTAACTGAAGTATGTAAGACGGATGATGGCAAACGCACCGGATTTTACGACCGCAACCGCATGAAGAAGCGCAGTAACGGGAGTCGGTGCCACACCGGCTTTGGGAAGCCAGGAGTTTAAAGGGAACACCGCAGCCTTTACGCCAAAGCCCATAAAGCCCATGAAATATACAAGTCTTAAAAGGTTTTCTCTTCCGTCAATGCCGGGATTGTTGAATACACCGCCGTAAACAAAGTTGATGGAATCGCCGTAAACCATGATAAATATAAGCGAAATAAATCCGAATGCCGCACCGCCCAGAGAGAATACCATGTAGGATCTGGTGGCCATGATGGCGGCTCTCGTCAGTGTAAAAAGCACCAGCGGAATCGTAACCAGCGTCAGCATCTCGTAGAAGCAGTAAAGCGTCAGGATATTTGCGGACATTGCGATTCCAAGGGTAACGCCGTAGGTTATGGTGTACATTCCGAAGAACGTCTTTTCCTTAAGGGTCTTTTCGGAAGCCTCATGTTTCATGTACTCGAAAGCATAGATCACGGAAAGGGGCCAAAGGGTGGAAATCAGTCCCGCAAACACGCGGGAAAGGCCGTCGATCTTAAATTCAATGGCATATTTGTCCACGAATTTAAACAGCACAAAGGATCCTTCCGGGGGATTTACTATAATTACCCAGGTAAGGATTGCGGCAAAGATAACACCGGCCGCCGAAAGAGCAAGATAAACCTTTCTGCTGCCGATGGGCAGGAGTATCACTGATATTCCAAATATTACCGGTATTAAAATGGCGGTAAGAAGCAAAACGGAACTCATCTGTATCTCCTTTTCAGATCACTTGAGGAACAGGTCGGGAATTATTCCGACCAGCACGCAAAGCACGGTCAAAACAGCAATGGGAACCGCGCAGGAAGCCGGGATCTTCTTATCCTCGTTCCTGTACTCAAAGTCGTGTCCGGGCATGTAACCCTTCATGGAAAGGGGCAGCAAATAGGCGGCCGTAAGAAGGGCGGAAACAAGCAGGCACACGGGACCCGCAACGGTCACAAATCCTCCGTTTTCAAGGGATGCCGTCAGTAAATGCCACTTGGCGATAAAGCCTCCCGTGGGAGGGATTCCTATCATGGAAAGGGCGCAGACCGTGTAGCATGCAAGGATAAAGGGATGTTTCTTCCCGATGCCCTTAAAGTCCGAAACCCTGACAAGCCCCGAAACCTTTATGAATACGCCTGCAATCATAAACAGCGCACATTTTGCAAAAGCATGGGCCAATAACTGTAACAGTGCGCCTTCATACCCTTCGGGAGAAAGAAGGGATAACCCGAAGAGAATATACGACATCTGGCTTATGGTCGAATAAGCGAGCCGTTTCTTCATAAGAGGCTCAAAGAAAGCAAGCAGGGAACCCATCACCACCGTTAAAAGCGTAAGGATCCTCCAGGCGGTAGCAAAACGGCTCACGGCAAAGAAGTCGGGGCCCAGGCTGTAAAATAAGAGCCTGATGATACCGGCAGCTCCGGCGTTTACGACAGCACCCGAAAGGATTGCACTGGCAGGCGAAACCGCAACGGGGTGGGCACTTGTGAGCCAGGAATGGAAAGGCCACATGCCGGCCTTTACTCCGAAACCGAGGATCATGAAAAATACGGCCATCGTAGTAAAGCCCGAATCAGGGGAGATCGAACCTGTTCCCCCGAAAACAAAGGAAAAATCGGCGCCTCTTCCGCTTAACACAAAGAACCCGAACAGCACAAGATAGGCTCCGAGAAATGAATAGATCAGGTACTTAAAGCCCGCGGTTATGGCTTCCTTCGTGCGGTCGTGCATTACCAGGGGAGCGGAACACAGGGTCATGAGTTCGTAATTCAAATAGAACGTGAAAAGGTTTGCGGCAAAAGCCATGCAGACCATGGAAAGGCCCGCAAGGGTAAGGAAGACCGAGTAGGAAACAAGGTGCTTCTTCCCCTTCATGTAGCCGCAGGAATAAATGGCTGCCGCCACGAACAATACGGCAACAACCGTCAGAAAGATTCCCGAGAATTCGTCAAAGCCGAAGGAAATCGACAAGTCTTCATTTAGTTTCAAAAGAGTGAAAGTTTCTTTCAAATCGTATCTCCGGTTTGCACTCAGGCAAACATATCAATTCCTTTTTCAATGAAATTAAGTATGGGATTCGAGCAAAGTCCCAAAACTATGTTAAGAGCGATAAAGCAAAGCACCGTAAGGGCGTAACCCCAAATTTTCTTTGTTTTTACGCTGTAAAAGCCTTCCCGTCCTTCGTAGATGTCACGTTCGGGTGAGTAAATTCTGATAACCGTCTTCATGAAATAAATGGCGTTTAAAATGGTGCTGACAGCCAGAACTATCAGTGTCGGCAGCATCTTTCCGCGGTTTTCAAGGGCAGCCTGCATGAACAAAAGTTTAACGATAAAGCCCGAAAACAGCGGAATACCCACCATGGAGAGGGAACCCGCGGCAAATCCGAGACCCGCCACCCGATTTCTGTGGGCCGAACCCGTAAGATCCCTGAATTTTCGGCTCGTATTCGATGTATCCGTAAGCCCGATGGCGGAAATAAAAAGCATGGACTGTGTAGCAGCGTGAGCCATGATCTGGAAGATGGCCGCTATCATTCCTTCCTTTGTTCCGAGACTG
>JAEEGK010019875.1_pt1 | contig 14353 bp, 10 predicted proteins | sample 8958771 | NCBI WGS metagenome assembly JAEEGK01 (sample SAMN16246547, study PRJNA631951) | gut metagenome | biome: gut microbiome; feature: rumen; material: SC-attached | host: Bos | place: Iran: Karaj | collected 2018-10
AAAAGAAGTCCGCGGTCCCTATCGGTGCAAAGCACCCACTGCAAATGCAGGAGAAGGACTTCCGCGGCTCACGGTTTTAATATATTAGATGTGTTTGACGCCACTCCAAAAATTGACAGTTGTCATACAAATAGATTAGTTATTGATGGATTTGTAATTTCAGAAAACTTACACAATACTCTTACAGCTAATACATTATTCGGTATTACATCTAAAAAAGATGTTCATATCGGTCATGACGATAAAACATGGGTATTAGAAGGTGATATTATTTGTGATACTTGTTACCATTGTGATAACTGTACTTCATGTGTAGCGTGTACTTCTTGTGATGATTGTACTACTTGTCAAGCTTGTCAAGGATGTACAGGATTCTGTACTTCTTGTGCTTCAGGTTGTCATAACACTTGTTTTGGCGATTGTTATACTTGTCAAGATTGTCAAACTGGTTGTACAGGTTGTGATGGATGTACTACAAACTGTACTACTGGATGTAATACTTCTTGTTATTCTTGTGTAAGCTGTCAAAACTGTGATGCTACTTGCCAAGGATGTGATGGATGTACAGCAGGATGTACCGGTTCATGTCAAACAATTTGTCAGTCTATTTGTCAGGGTTGTACAGGTCAATGTCAAGGCTGTACTAGCTGTACAAGTTGTGATGGTTGTCAAAATGAGACAACTTGTACAGGATGTACTACTTCATGCGCAAGTTGTACTGGATGTAATAACTGTACTGGCTGTGATAGCTGTACAGCAGGATGTCAAACTGGATGTACTGGTGCTTGTCAAACAGGATGTACAGGCCAATGTCAAGGCTGTACTGGTTGTGATAGCTGTACAGGGTGTGCAAGTTGTACTAGTTGCATAGGATGCAATAGCTGTACTGGATGCACGGGATGTACAGGATGCACTGCTTGTAATGGCGCTTGTACCGGGTGTACTTCATGTGTTGGATGTACGGGCTCATGTCAAGGTGGTTGTACAACTTGTGATGGTGGATGTACCACTAGTAGTCAAAACCATAAGCTAGATCAATACTGTCCTAGTGATAACTCAAATGGATACGATGCAGGAGTATGTAATCAAGACACAGGTATAGACCCATATGCTTTCTTAAATAATATACCAGATTGGATTCAAGCAGCTTGTGGCTTGACTGAAGAGGAATGGGACGCAATGACTCCTGAGCAACAAAAAGATACAGCAAAAGAGATTGACCCAGACTGTGAAATTGAAGAGCATAATAATACAAACTCTGTACTTACCGCAAAAGAAGATTTAGCAGCTGCTCTTCAAGGTGATTATGATGTTAGTGATTTAATTCCAAAAGCAGAGAACTGTGAGGGTGGGCAAACAACAGTAGAATATTATTCTAAAACAACAGGGGAAAAAGTTCTTGAAGGAACAATAGGTGCTGATGGTAAAACAACTCTTACTGCTACCGATGGAACTTCTTATGAATATACTAATAATAATGAAACAGGAAGATCTGACAAGACGCAACCATCTGAAAAGACAAACCCAGATGGCAGCAAAAACACACAACCAACAAATCCTGAAAATACATCAACTCCATCAACATATACTCCACCACCATCTAGTGAAAATCTTTTCTGAAAGAAGGTATGTATTAGTTCCATCGTTTTTTACAATAGCCCACTTAATTGGTTCTACTAAGAAATATTCTGTTATTCCTGAAATAATTGGGCTTTCATCTGAATATTTACCGTTTGCAACAGCAGGTTCTAAGGTTGTCGTTCTCCCATAATAGTTCCCGTCACTTCCCAGATACCAGCCACAATCTTTTACATATGGATTTACAATAACATTATCTTTTTTTCTGGTAGAAGGCCAGTCACCCAGGTGGTTTAAGTTTGTTGTGCTAACCAGTAAGCTTTTCGTTTTATATCTGCAGTATGAATTTTATTTCTTCTGTTTGCAAGTCTTTCTTCTTTTCTTCCTGCAAATAATCCTCTGGAGTCAGATAAAGAACTGCCCAGAGATGACACCGAATAATAATCTTGCAGAAAATGCGATCCGACCGTTTTTCTTGGAAGAAAGAACTGGCTTTTCACCGGAAGCGAGGAAGGTGACAGAAGTTCCTGTTTCATGTATACCCTTATTGAAAATGCAAAACTGAATGGACTTGTGCCTTACGAATACCTAAGATGTTTTTTTGAGCAGGCCGCGGACCATGATGAAAATTCCGACTGGTCAAAACTCCTACCATGGAGCATTAAAATTACTCCATGGAAAGATCTCGGCCAGTGGTGATTTTTTGACGGTTACGAAGCCTATGTCAGATAACTTCGGGGTACTGACCATGAGGCGTTTTAAAAAGAATTATCTGTTATAAAGCTTAGTGTAATAAGACAGAAACTCAGAAATATTTTCTGTTATTTGATTTTGAGTTGCCCGCCATTTCCAGTTATTTCCAACTGTAGAAGGAGTATTCATTCTGGCAGAACCGTCAAGCCCGATTAAATCCTGCATGCAAAGAATACAGGTATTTGAAACACTTTCTATAGCAGCAAGCATCATTTCCGTAGGGAAGTTTTTATCATTTGTACGAAGATACTTTTTTGCATTGGAATAATCTTCTGCCGGAGCGGAAGAAGTCCAGCCAATGACTGTATCATTGTCATGAGTTCCAGTGTAAACAACTGAATTTTTTGAATAGCTGTGAGGAAGGTAATCACTGTTTTCTCTTGAATCAAAAGCAAACTGGAGTACTTTCATTCCAGGGTAACCCACATCTTTAAGCATCTGCCGAACACTGTCTGTAAGGAAGCCAAGATCTTCTGCAATAATTGGAAGTTCGCCGTAGCATTTTTTTATTTCTTCAAACAATGCAGTACCAGGTCCTTTTTTCCAGACTCCATTTTTTGCAGTAGTATCGCCGAAAGGGATACAATAGTACGAATCAAAACCGCGGAAATGATCGATGCGTAGAACGTCGTAATTTTTAAGACTCATTTCAAGTCGTTTTTTCCACCAGGAATAGTTATCCTTTTTCATGTAATCCCAATTGTATACAGGGTTTCCCCATAATTGTCCATCAGCAGAAAATCCATCTGGAGGGCAACCTGCAACTTCAATTGGAACATGATTTTCATCAAGCATAAATTGTTCAGGATTTGACCAGACATCGGCACTGTCAGCGGCAACATAAATTGGAATATCACCGATTATTTTGATTCCATTGTCATTTGCATATTTTTTCAGATTGTTCCACTGAGCGAAAAACAAGTACTGAAGAATTTTATAATAATTGATTCGGTCAGAACATTTTTCAGTCCATTTTTTCAGAGACTGTTCTTCACGATTAATAATTTCTTTTTCCCATTCTAAAAAGGAAACCCCATTATGTGCATCTTTTATGGCCATAAAAAGAGAATAGTTGTCGAGCCAGAAAGCATTTTCTTTGCAGAAAGATTCAAAATCTGCAGGTGTATTTTTTTCAAAATTTTTCTGTATTATTGAAAATAATTTATGACGCTGTTCATAAAGAAGTCCATAATCAACTTGAGTTTCATCGCTTCCCCAGCTTATATTTTCATAATCCTTTTTCTGAAGAAAGCCCTGGCCAACAAGAAGTTCAAAATCAATAAAATAAGGATTTCCTGCAAATGTTGAGAAGCTCTGATAAGGTGAGTCTCCATAACTTGTTGGACAAATAGGAAGAATCTGCCAGTAGGTTTGAGAAGATTTTTTCAAGAAATCTACAAAATCGTAAGCTGGTTTTCCAAGTGTACCTATCCCAGTATTGCCTGGAAGGGATGAGATATGCATCAAAACACCGTTTGAGCGTTTATTTAAAATGTTCATAGTAGTCTCTTAGTTAGTTAATTTTTTTTACGGATTCGCCTTCCATAAAATCAAACTTAATTAATTTATGAATTGCTTTTCCATTTCGCTCAATATTATCCAGTAATATTGAAATTCCCTGTTCAACTAATTCATCTTTTAGCTGAAGAATTGTTGTAAGGCGAGGGCTGGTATAAGAACTTAATTCAATACCGTCAAACCCTATAATCGAAATCTGTTCGGGAACTTTAATTCCCATATCTGTAAGTTTGCGACAGGCGCCAATAGCCATTACGTCCGACATTGCATATATGGCAGTAATATCGGGGTTCTTTTTTATTAGTTCTTCAGCAGCTTCAAAGCCACCTTGGAATGAATATTTAGAAAAAACATAAGATTTTTCGTATTCAAAATTAATTTTTGCCTGTGTAATAGCATTAATAAATCCTTCATAGCGGGATTTAGTGACAAAAGAAGTATCTATATTACCACCAATAATTCCTATATTGGTATGCCCATTGTTTAGAAGATGTTGTGTGGCAAAAAAGGATGCTTCTGTGTTATCTGTAGCAACACTGGAAAGATTACTGAAACTAATATCTTCCGCAGCATTACTGATTAATACACATGGAACCTTGATTTTTTCCATATCTGCAGGGTATTTATCTGGGCTTCCCCCAAGGAAAACGAAACCGATTGGTTTTTGTTCAAAATAAATTCTTACAGCGTTTACTGCTTCATTATCATTTTCATCGAGAACAACAACTTCAACAGTATAAGTTAATGGTTCAAGTTTATGTTGAATGCCTTCTAGCAAACTTGCTAATAACGGGCTCTGAGTTCCTTTTACTATTACAACGATATTTTTTCGTCCCTGAGCTTTTAGCTGCTTTGCATTTACATTAAGAACAAAATTGTGTTTATTTACTACAGATAGAACTTTTTCTCGGGTTTTATCACTTACATCAGGATGATTATTTAATACACGAGATACAGTTCCTATAGCACAGCCACATTCTTTTGCAATATCTTTAATAGTCATTGAAACTCCTTAAAACCAGTAAACCTCAAAGAAATGCTGTAAATATTCGCATTTCTTTGAACGGATTTGCTATTTTATCCTTTTACAGCACCAGCGATAACACCTCTAATAATGTATTTCTGGGAACTGATGTAGAATGCAATAATCGGGATAATTGATACTACAAGCATAGCCATAAATCCACCGTAATCAGTAGAACCATAAGCACCCTGCATTGCCAGCTGAATTGCCACAGGAACTGTTTTATGATCTGAGCCAAGAATCAGATAAGGAAGAAGATAGTCATTCCAAATCCACATAGCCTGTAAGATTGCAACAGTAATTGCAGTTGGTTTCAGCATAGGGAATACAATAAGGAAGTAAGTTTGAAGAGGGTTACATCCGTCGATTGTGGCAGCTTCTTCTACTTCAAGCGGAATGCTTTTTACAAATCCACAGAACATGAATACTGCGAGACCGGCACCAAATCCTAAGTAAACCAATACAATGCCAAAAATGTTATCAAAATATACACTTGTTACTACAAATGTAAGAGTATACATAACCATTTGGAAAGGTACAATCATACTGAACACAAAAACGTAATATAAAGCTTTTGTAAATTTATCTTTTACACGAACAATGTACCATGCTGTCATTGAAGTACAAAGAATAATTACACCAACACCCATTACGCTTATCCATACGGAACGAAGAAAAGCCTTGAAAAATCCGGATGTAGTTAATCCATTTATGTAGTTTTCTAGACCTACAAACATATCTCCTAATGGCAATGCAAAAGGAATTGTAGAAACATACAATCTTGACTTAAAGGAGTTCATAAGAACAAGCAAGATTGGGAAAATAAAGAGTATTGTAAGTGCAATCAGAACAAATGTTCTAATATAAGAACTTATTCTGTAACTAGTATCTTTTTCTACCATCATTGTTCAATCTCCTTTGAGTTTGTAAGTTTAAGCTGTAAGAAAGCAATTACTGCAACAATAATGAAGAAGATAACTGCTTTAGCCTGAGCTACACCATGCCAGCTGGCATTTCTGTTATAGAAAGTCTGATAAATATTCAATGCAAGCATTTCAGTTGTTTTTTCAGGGGCACCTGCTGTAAGAGCCAGGTTCTGGTCAAACATCTTAAATGAGTTAGATAATGTCAGGAACATACAGATTGTAATTGAAGGCATTACCATAGGTATTTTAATTGTAAATAAAGTTCTTAATGGAGACGATCCATCAATTTCAGCAGCTTCAAGAACATCTGTAGGAATGTTCTGCAGTCCGGCAATATAAATTACCATCATATATCCAATCAACTGCCAGTTAGTAAGAATAACCAAACCAAAAAAACCGTATTGGGTTTTGAACGAAATATCTTCACCAAAATAATGTAAAAGTACACCATTAATCAGAAGATTCCAAATATATCCAAGTACAATTCCACCAATTAAGTTTGGCATAAAAAATACGGAACGGAAAAAATTAGTTCCCTTAATTCCTTTTGTAAGCAATAAAGCAAGAGCAAAAGCAAAAACATTTACAGTTATAATAGAAACAATTGTAAAAAGTGAGGTAAATCCTAAAGCATGAACAAACTCGTTGTCTGCAGTAAACGCTCTAATATAGTTTTTAAAACCTACAAAATCAGTAATATCTGTTACTGTTGTAAATTTTGTGAATGATAAGCCAATACCCATTAAGAATGGAACTGCAAAGAACATGAAGAAACAAAGTAATGTTGGCAGTACGAATACTGGAAAATACTTTCTTATTGGATTGTGATCTTTTTTCATACTTTTCCTCCAGAAAAGTTAGTGGAATCAGACAGACCTGATAGGAAAAGTCTGTCTGATTTTCAATATTTAATGAATCTTTATAAAAGATTACATATCAGATTCATTTGCCCAATCTTTAACTACACTAGCTTTTACTTCAGCCCAGTCTTTTGAGCCCTGTGCATAGCGAAGCAAAGAAGCACCAAAGTTATCTTTGAATGTCTGTGATGGGAACAATGTGAAGTTCCAAGCTACAGATGTAATTCCAGGTTTAGACATCCAGTTGTTGATTTCTACAGCCAATGGATCAGTTGGTCTTTCGTTTGCTGCAAATGTATCAAATGGAGCAATGAAACCAAGTTTGTTTGTTACATAATCTTTACCTGTTTTAGAAGAGTACAACCAGTAGATAAAGTCTGCTGTTGCCTGCTGATCTTCTTTAGAAGCTTTTTTGTTGATACAGTAGAAGTTTTCTGTACCAATACAAAGCCCCTGTGCTTCTTCACCAGCTACACCTGTGTAGATTGGAAGGTATTTTACATTTTCAGCCTTTACCTTGTTTCCAGAAACGCCTGAAATCTGTCCCCAAGCCCAGTTTCCGTTCTGTACCATTGCACATTCTTCAAGAGCGAATTCAGCCATTGAGTTATCTACAGTTTTAACTCCTACATTTTTAGCAGGAATTACAGAATCATTCAAATAAAGATCAAAAATGTTTTTGAATTCTTTGTCGTACTGGAAGTTGATTTTCTTTGTTGCGTCAGATGCCAAATCGATAGCGTTGTTCTTGAACTCGTAATATACTGGAACATTTGCCAAGTGTGTCTGCCATCTCCAGTCCTCACCAGACTTCAAAGATGTTGAAGCGAATACACCCTTAATTCCAAGCGCTGCAGAATTTTTCTGCATATCATCTGCAACTTCTTTAAGAGCAGCAAAATTCTTTACTTCATCCATACTCTTGTATTTTGTTGCTTTGTTAGGAAGGGCAAAGTAAGCGTCTGTGATTTTTGCGTTATAAATAATTCCGTAACCTTCTACTACATAAGGAATACCAACAACCTGCTTTCCAGCTGTTACAGCTAATGATTTGTCAGAAAGATGCTTGTAAAGTTCTGTGTTTGAGAGGTCTGCACAATAGCTGCTCCAATTTGCATATCCGCGAGGTCCGTTGATCTGGAACAATGTTGGAGCCTGTTTTGTTGCCATCTTTGATGTAAGAGTTGATTCGTAAGAGTTGTTTGCTGCAGTCTCAACAATAACTTTTACGCCCGTTTCTTTTTCATATGCATCAGCCAATTCCTGGTAAATTGATGCTACTTCTGGTTTGAAGTTCAAATAGCGAACCTGACCAACACCAGAATCTTTTTTTGCACATGACATAAAACATGATACAGCCAATGTACCTGCAACAACTGCTGATACAATTTTCGTCATTTTTTTCATTTTATCCTCCTAATGATAAAAAACTAATAAATAAAAAGCCGTATTAATCGCTAATACTCTGGAAACGTTTCCAGTAACTATAGCATATATGCCTTATTTGTATCTGTCAAACATTTTTTTAAATTTTTTTGAATTTTTTTTATTTTCTGTGAATTTGAATCCAATTAACGGCAAAATCAACAAGTATTCGTTGATTCATAAGTTTGATTTCGGCATTTCCAAGGGGTTCTTTGGTAAAAGGGCAAGATTTTTCAAAGGCATTGCCAAGCTCAGTAAAATCTTCCCCATCAACAGAAAGAGTTTCGTATTCTTTCCAGACTCTTTTTCCGTTTTCCAGAACGGCGCTGTGTTCAATACAGTTTCTTTTTGAAGGATATTCAGCTCTTACATCAGCTAGATGAAGGGACGTATTCTTATCATATCCAACCCCAATAAGAAGGACCTTTGCATTCAATTCATAAAGCTTACCAATAGGGGAGCCTTCACCAAAAATATTAGACAATGAATGTTCACATACTATGTAGTCCGAATATTTACCCCAGGCACAAACTGAACGGGCTGGATGGTTGCTGCGTTTTGTTCCAGGCCATAATCTGAACATTTCTGCAACAGCGCCCATAGTGTTTGTTGGAGTAATATTTTTATCAAAAGCTGGCCAGTTATCTCTGATTATTTGCCAGTCACTTTCATCTGCAGTCCAATGAACACCTGTTTCGGGATCAAGATTTTTCCAGGATTGAGCAGGCATTACAATTGTTCCGTCATTGCCTACAGTTTCTATAAGTGCTTCAATAATAGCCTGAGCACCACCGCATACATATCCAATACTACTTAAGGATGTGTGAACAATTACAGTGTCTTTTTCCGTAAGCCCTGCGCTTTTAAGTTTATTTTTGATTTCTTGTTTTGTTATTACTTTCATAAAACCCTCTATTTTCTAAATTTGCCAGGAGACATATTATATTTTTTTTTGAAGCAGCGATTAAAATAGGAAAGGTTGTCAAAGCCTATAAGATACGAAATTTCCATAATGCTTTTACTGGTTTCGGTCAGAAGTCTTGCCCCCATAATCAATCTGTAATCATTCAGATATTCAATAAAAGGTACTCCAAGGTTTTTTTTGAAAATTTTCATAAAATAAGAAGGAGCACAGCCGGTTTCCTTTGCAATTTCATCGATTGTGATTTTTTCATTGTAATGAAGCTCAATATATTTTAATGCAGTTTTCATTCTGTCCAGATTTTTAGGCTGAATTATTCTGGAGTCAGATAATCTGCATTTGTTTATGAGAAGAAAAATTATTGTAAGAAGGTACGCCTTGATTAATAATTCCGAACCCTCTGGTTTTTCTGTTCCCAGCTTATCGCAATTATCCAAAAGACTGACAATTTCTTCATATTGAGGAACACTTTTATAAAAATGTACGGGAATTGGAATATTGCCTGCAAAAAATGGCATTAAGTATTCTGTTTCACTGATATCGAAAAGCTTAGATTGGAGTAAATCTGTAGAGAAGATTATATTTTCATATTCCATTCGGTTTAGATTTTTTGTTGTAATAGAGTGTAATTGTCCAGGGAGAATAACAACAAAACTTCCTGCATAAACTTCATAATCAGTAAGGTTGACCGAAATTATTCCACTGCCTTTTTTTACATATACAATTTCCATATCTTCGTGCCAGTGGATTGGAACCATTTGAAAATCCTGGGGAATTGTACATGGGTAAATATCAAAGGGGAAAGCTTTTCGACCATGCTTTTTTCCTTCCTGATAGTTTTCATATTCTGGTATAAGCAATATATTTCTCCAGTTTTTAAAATATAAAACAGTGTATTATTATGCAATTTTTAGCACCGAATAATCAAAAAATCAATAAAAAAGATAGTATTGTGCAAAACATTTATCATTATTAAGCAAGTTTTCAGAATGCTTCAGGTTTATCATCTAAACATAAACAAAAAACTTCAGGTTTATTGGAAGGAGAAAATCATTATGAATATAAAAACTTTATTGGAAAACAAATTAATGAAGTCCATAAAGGAAAGCTCGAAGGAAGAAATCTACATTGCTTTGTTGAATATTGTAAAAGAAATGGCGGAAGATAAGGTTTCTGAAACGGGAAAAAAGAAAATTTATTATATTTCTGCAGAATTTCTTATTGGAAAACTGCTTTCAAATAATCTGATTAATTTGAAACTGTATGATGAAGTAAAAGCGGTTCTTGAAGCAGAAGGACATTCTCTTGCAGAAATTGAAGAGCTGGAAATGGAACCTTCTTTAGGAAACGGGGGACTTGGTCGCCTTGCTGCCTGTTTCCTGGATTCAATTGCTACTTTAGGCTTAAACGGAGATGGAGTAGGTTTGAATTATCATTTTGGGTTATTCAAACAGGTATTTGAAAATAATCTTCAGAAAGAAACTCCTAATCCATGGATTACAGAAAACAGCTGGCTTAAAAAAACTGAAAAAACATATCAGGTTGAATTCGGTGGTTTTACAGTCCAGTCCCGTATGTATGATATTGATGTAACAGGTTACGGAAATCACACAATAAAGCTTCATCTTTTTGATATTGAAGGTGTAGATGAATCAATTGTTGGAAATACGATTGATTTTGATAAAGCTGCAATTCAGAAAAATCTTACTTTATTTCTTTATCCTGATGATTCTGATGATAAGGGAAGACTTCTTCGTGTTTACCAGCAGTATTTCATGGTTTGTAATGCTGCAAAACTGATTATAGAAGAGGCAATGGCAAAAGGCAGTAACCTTCATGATCTTGCAGATTATGCTGCTATCCAAATTAACGATACACATCCATCTATGGTAATTCCAGAGCTGATTCGACAGCTGTGCGAAAAAGGACTTTTGATGGAGGAGGCAATCAATATTACTTCAAAGGTCTGTGCATATACAAATCATACAATTCTTGCAGAAGCACTTGAAAAATGGCCCCTTAGTTTTATGAACAAGGCGGTACCACAGCTTATGCCAATTATTCGTGAACTGGACAACAAAATCCGCCAGACCGTAAATGATGAATCCACTTACATAATTAAAAACGACCTTGTTCATATGGCACATATGGATATTCATTATGGATACAGTGTAAACGGTGTTGCATATCTTCATACAGAGATTTTGAAAAACTCAGAACTGAATAATTTTTATAAGTTATATCCACAAAAATTCAATAATAAAACAAATGGTATTACATTCCGCAGATGGCTTATGTTATGTAATCCTGAATTATCGGCATTGATTACAGAATTGATTGGAGATTCCTGGAAGACAGATGCTACAGAGCTGGAAAAACTTCTGGAATATAAGAATGATGAAAAAGTTCTTGAAAAATTAATGGCGGTAAAAGATGGAAAGAAAAGGGATCTGGTGAAGTATCTTAAACACACTCAGAATCTTTCAATTAATCCAGATTCAATTTTTGATATTCAGGTAAAACGACTTCATGAATATAAACGCCAGCAGCTGAATATTCTGTACGTAATAGACAAATGTTTTGAAATTAAAGAAGGAAATAAACCTGCCACACCAATTACAGTTTTTTTTGGAGCAAAAGCAGCCCCTGCATATACAATCGCCAAAGATATTATTCATCTTATTCTCTGTATGCAAAAAATTATTTCTTCTGATCCGGAAGTTTCTCCATACCTGAATGTTGTAATGGTTGAAAACTACAATGTTACCCTTGCAGAAAAAATGATTCCTGCCTGTGATATTTCAGAACAGATTTCCCTTGCATCAAAAGAAGCTTCTGGAACCGGCAATATGAAATTTATGCTGAACGGAGCTGTAACTCTTGGAACAATGGATGGAGCAAATGTTGAAATATCTGATTTGGTTGGTTCAGATAACATTTATTCTTTTGGAGAATCATCAGATACTGTAATTGCAAGATACGAAAGAGGTGATTACAAAGCCTATGATTATTATAAAAATAATAAACGAATAAAACGCGCCGTAGATTTTATTATTAGTGATGTAGTTCTTGAAAATGGAAATAAAACTTCATTGAATCGTCTTTATAATGAGTTGATTAATAAAGACTGGTTTATGACATTCCCAGATTTTGAGGACTACACAAAAACAAGAAATAAAGCCTACGCTGATTATACAGATAAAATTACATGGGCTAAGAAAATGCTGGTAAATATTGCAAAAGCAGGTTTCTTCTCTTCAGACAGAACTATTGAGCAGTACAATAGGGATATCTGGAAACTGTAAGGCAAGTAGACAGAATGTACATAATATAGTATACTAAATCTAGTGTTTATTTTGTAATTTAGATAATAAAAACACTAGATGTATGGTATACAAACCACTAATTATAATAGTAATTCTGTCTACCTGATGATTTAAAATAATAAATCCTCCACTTTGGGAGGATTTGAAAATATCAATTGCTTGGGAGTGGCGCCAACACATGACGCTTACCTAGACTACGGCACTTATCCAAGACTTACTGTTGATACATTATACTAAAACAATCCATAAATTCTGTCAAACTCAGAATTAAATAATTTGATACATAAAATAACAACCTGCGTCATATCGAGGTCGAAAATCCAAATCCTTCACCACAACCTAGTGGATGTTAATTAAATATACAAGAGGCTGAATATTCAGCCTCTTATTTTTTAACGTTGTATATCAGTATCTTCAGTAATATTCCAAATGTTTTTCAAAACATCATTCATATTATGAGCCCAAATATCTGGTAAATAACCTATTCCCTCAATATTTCGTAAGTCACTATGAGCTTTTGCATCATCAATCTCACCTGAACCAAAATAAAACTTCTTTTCTAATGAAAAACTATATCCTTTTGATTTGGTAATTCTATGACATCCATTAGTATTTAATCCGATTTTAATAACTCTTTTGTCCTTAGATAAAAGCTGAATAAGAAACTCACCTGCAGAGGCAGTATTATTACTAATGATAATTATTTTTTTATATTTTGATTTTTTTATTGTTTCAACAAAAGTTTGAACTGTAGGGCCATATCCACCATTACCACAACTCAAATCAATAATTAAATAATCTTTCTTAGGGAGTTTTACTTCATTTATATAATTATCAATATAACTAAAATCTACAATAATTGATTTTTTTGTTTCAACAATTCCAAACCAACCTTCACTGCTCTTATAAACTATATTACTATTTTTAAATGCCATTTTATCAAATGAAGTTCCTGAATAATTTTCAGCTCTATACCATACCCATTTTGGATTTTCTACTTTTTTTCCAAACTTTATATCATCCAAATAACCCCAGCTCCACCCACCAACTCTCCAATCTTTTTCACCATTACTTGGATAATAAAACATAGTTTCATTTTCAATATAACCTTTTTTCAACAACTCATCTTTTGTGCCATACTCATTTGTGAAAATAACTCTTCTCTTATAAGTCTGTGCCTCAAACCATTTTCCATTCTCATCTTTAATACTCAAACCATGATGATTATCTAAAGCACACCAACCTTTCTCATCATTTGGTCTAAAAAATGATTCAATATATTCAAACATCTCACCATCAATTTTCATATTATCCAAATGATGAACATCAAAACCTCTCTCTACCAATTCTGGATATAAAACATAATCAACTAATGCCTGCTCAATCTTTTTAATATCCTCATCAATATCATCTCTAATTACAGGATGGAGGAGGTCTTCTCCACAAACATTAAAAAGTGCGAAAATTACAAAAAATAAACTAAGAATAAATTTCTTCATATCTATTACCTCTATATAGAATATACCTATTATATTAAAAAAGTTCAAAAAATACTAAATTTTAATATGAGTGAGAAATATTTAGATATTCATATTATTTATAGTGATAAAGATAAAAAAAAGACTGCCGGTTTCCCGACAGTCTTTCAAAAATCCTAAAACAGGTGGTTTCGATACGGCCTTCGGCCTACTCAACCACCGTTGTTTTCCTTAGGCAAGAACTAAGCCCATGGGTTTTCAGTAGGGTATCTAACTCCCTTAGGCTGGTTGTAGCCAATCTCGTCTACTGCTACGCCGATGTACTTGAATACTTCGTAGAGTTCCTTTCCAAAGTGGCCGAATGCAACGGCACCATGGTGTGGGAAGTTCTTTTCGATGAGTACGTGGCGGTAGAAGCGGCCCATTTCTGGAATTGCGAAAATACCGATACCACCGAATGAGCGTGTAGCAACTGGGAGAACTTCACCCTGTGCAATGTATGCGCGGAGGATGTTGTCAGAAGTTGACTGCAAGCGGTAGAAA